>Ga0228710_1001359_pt1 | contig 36450 bp, 19 predicted proteins | sample MedpolnodulmetaG_FD_177995 | JGI IMG/M metagenome (GOLD analysis project Ga0228710, IMG submission 177995) | Root nodule microbial communities from Medicago polymorpha collected in Santa Monica, California, United States - pink nodules | ecosystem: Host-associated > Plants > Roots > Nodule...
TTTTTTTATTTTTGTTTTACTTTTTTTTTTTTTTTTTTTCCCTTCCAAGTTTCAATTTTCAAACTTTGATATTCAATAATTTAGGTTGATCAATAATTATTTCAATCAATCAAGAATTAAATTTTGATGTTTTCAATCTATTCGATATTTACTTAAACTTGTTGATTTGCGATATTAGATTTTATGCACGTCAAGGGAGATTGTCTATTATTTCTCCGTCATTTTGGATCTTGAAATCCCAAATTTATTCTTAAAAAGTTGGAATTACCAGAATGCTGTAATTATTTTTAATATTGATTATTCTCAATCACTTTGATTAAAAAAAAAATCAACCTAAAACAATTCCTTCAAAAAATTGTTTTAGGTTGATTTTTTTTATCATGCGTTTAGTGACCAAATTCGCACACTTTATCTGGAGAAATGAAAAATTTGAGATTTAAACACCAATCTCTGCAAATAACGTCAATAGTAGCTACGAACTTAGCTACATTTATGTCCCTAAAATTATCACTATATAATCATTCAATTTTTCTATGATATGCTTATGAGTTGTTTTGACTTATTTCGTGAGTTTTAACTTATTTTGTGAGTCATTGAAAAAACTTATTTTATGTCCATAAGTTCAAACCCGACTTATAAAAATGTCGAAATTGTTACGTCGAATGTCATGACTGGAGTTTTCAATTGATAATGTCATTTCATTTTTTTTTTTGGTGGTGATGTCATTTCATCCATCTAAAAATACTCATTTTATGAGATAACATATTGGTATAGCTTGTTTTCAGGTGTAGTTTACTCTCATTCTAATGGTAGAAACAATTAATGCGTCATATTCCAATAAATACTAAATAAATTTTACAATTGATTTTTTGTCAAATGTTTTTGGCCTAAATTTTGGACTGAATACATTAGGCTTGTTGAAAATTTTTACTTAAATTTTAAATATTTACTTAAATTTTATTATGGAGGAAATGAACAGCAAAAAATATATTTGGACCTCTAAAAAAATATGATGACGTAGATTTATTTGAATTTTATTTTTGTTTTATTCCTTTTCTCTCTCTCTCAACTAATAAATCAATATTTATTATAGATGCATATTTATTTATAACTTATACATTTGTCTTTGTACAATGTATGGCTTTTTATATGAAATAAAAATATCATTTTAGGATAACTTATTTGTATATTTTTTTATTTGTATATTTATTTATAACTTATACATGTGTTTTAGGGAATACTGAATAAATCTTTAAAATGAACAAATTTACAATTGATTTTTTGTCAAATGTTTTTGGTCTAAATTCTGGACCGAATGCATTAGACTTAGTTGAATATTTTGGCTCATATTTTTTTTTTTCAAAATTTTAGCTCATATTTTACTATGGAGAGAATGAACTGCAAAAAATAAACAAATTGTTTTTTGGACCTCTAAAAAAAAAAGGTGATATCGTAGTTTTAATTGAATTTATTTAATTTTTTCTCTCTCAATTAAATCAATATATATTCTAGATGTATATTTAATTATTTATAGTTTATACATGTGTCTTTGTACAATGTATGGTTTTTAACATGTACAGTGTACGGTTTTCTATCCAAAAAAAAAGTTTAGAAGTTTGCTTCTTTTGGAGATTAATTATAAGCTAAGAGTTATTTTGGGTTTATTTGTTGGAACATTTTTTTACAGCTCTAAGCCCGTCGGAATCTATAGGATCTTTTGGGACAAGAAAATTTGTGCTATGTGAAAAACCACCATCTCCAACAAAGACAGAAGCAAGATCAAAGATGATGGCTCAAAAGGGAAGTGGTAGATGGAAATCATTAAGTTTCAAAAAAGTCCTTTCAGCAATGGAATGTGTATCTATTAGTGGCAGAGCTTAGTTTTCTTTAGATCCATAATGTATGCATTTTATAAAAAGTTCATTTAGCACATTGTTAAGAAATAGGTGGCTTTAATTCTGTTAAAAAAGTGATTTTCATGTTTGGTTGGAATAATAAAAAAACATGAATAAGAAATAAGTGTTGAATGTTTTTGGTTAAATTACTTATGTTTGGTATTTAAGAAATAAGTGACGAATGAAAATAGAGATTGTTAAATAGTTTTTTTTACCTTAAAATAAAATTTTTTTTTTTTTTTTTTTACAAAGATCTTTAAATACTTTTTCTTTTTGTGTAAAAGAGGGCAAAATCTGTGAAAGAAGAAATAACTACGAAATTAAGTGAGCATTCATGGACATATAAGCCTTGCAAGAGTTATTTTCGTTGTAAACAACATTATCCTATACTCTCTTTCCCATAATACATGACACAATTGATCCTATATCAATACATAATTTTGAGCTTAAATATTTTGAATAATATATTAGAAAAAATTATAAAAATTTAATATTTTGAAAATACTCATCGAGACGAATCTAATGACATCTTATATGATATTATTTATCCTTGTAGGTTAGTAGAAAAATATAAAGAACTTATGATGTTTTGCAGAAAACATGGAACTTTCGCATAATACATGCGTATTTTTATTTTTTTTGACAAAATAATTCATGCATATTTATGAGCGATGATATAATCAAGACATGACATCTGTATTCCTGAGAAGTTCGTGTGCAGTTTAGTTGGTATGATAAATGCTAGCAACACACATTCTAACACACACTTTTCAACACACTATCTTTGATTGGTTAAAATTCACATGAGACCCACCAAATTTATATGGGACCCACATGATTTGGTGGGACCCATGTGAATTTTAACCAATCAAAGAGTGTGTTGGAAAGTGTGTTAAAATGTGTGTTGCTAGCATTCCTCTGGTTTGTATATATACTCCGAATACAACGAATTTTTCTTTCGTGAAATACTACAAATGCTTTTTAACCATTGGATGATGTTTGGTTTTAATCTGCTTTGGTTTCTATTTATTTTTAAAATGGAAAATACAATTACCAACCACATGCTCTTTTTTTTTAGGAAAATTTGCTTATATCATTTCATTGATAATAAGAGATTCAATACAATTGGGTATTTCATAATAGACAGCGTGACTAGTTAGTAATGTGGCATCTCTTGCAAGTGCATGAGCGACCCCTTTAACTTGTCGTCTAACAAACTCCACCCTAGAGTTAGAAAATAAAGAGCTAAAGAAAGAACGACAATAAGTAAGAATGCAGCCAAATTCAGACGTAGAAAAGCATCAGCCGTCAACTTAGAATCCGTCTCAAAATCCACATTATCAAATTGCATGTCACTTAGCCATTGCAACGCTAAGTGTAATCCAAGTGCTTCGCCCACATCTACCGGAAGGAGGCAAAGATGCATCTCAGTTTTTGCCAACACAAAGCTGCCATCTGACTCCCGTATACATATACCAATTCCTGTTCTATTAAGGGAGTTAGAGAAAGCGGCATCGATGTTACATTTGTACCGCCCCAACAGAGGATGTTGCCATCGAATGCCAGGTGTAAATCCGAAGTGGAACTCCCCCCAATGAGGGTTGATGAAGATGGATTTTGGGCGGTGGAAACAGTAGCAACAGGTGTGTTTGCTAAGTCCCAATCAACAACCACATTGCGAGCTCGCTCCACCTCTAAAGCGCTAGTTTTTGTTGCATCGTCGCAACCACATGCTCCTTGTTTCACTATCCATTCGCGTGTATTATTATTATAATTTCTTTTAATTTTATTTTATTTTTCAATTCTACTATTCAACTTTAATTTTCATCCAAAAGCTAAAATTTTGTAATGGAATTAAAACAGTGTACATGTCATGTTTAATTAGACCAAATGATGAATATCAAAGATGAACTTAACGATATAATGTAAGCATACACCCATTGTTACAATATGTCATTGTGGTCTTTATGGGGTATTTGTACTTCTTCTTGCTAAGTTCATAATATTTTCTTTTTTAAGAATTTGGTATTTGATTCAACGATCAATTAATCTGAAGTGTCTAATCTCACTGTTCATTTACAGACCCAACCACTTGCATGATATTAAGAAGTTCACATTTTGATTTAATTGCAAACAAATGTTTGGTGATTAACAAAAATATTTTCTAAGAAATGTAGACAAACATGTTAACACTTCAATTCCTTCTTCTTCACACGTTAAAAGCCTACTTCCTTTTCATGTTTCAACATTTCTTATTAATCCACCTTATATTTTTCTTCTCAATTCAAAGTTAAATCAATCTCTTTTCCACCCCACTTTCAAGGTCAAGATCCAATTATTCATCTCTATTAAAAGCTAAATCAATTTTTTCATCTCAAGTAGAATATTCTAAATTAATCTTTTCATCATTTCCAATATGATTAAAAACAAAATTCATCCAACTAACTAAATAGAACTAACTAAATAGACCCCATTAGTCTCATACTTCCATGACGGAAAATCCCTTTCACAAAGTGAGTACAATCATCATGTGTCAACATCAGACTGTTCAACATCTTCTACTTACATATACTTTACCCCCTCTCTCTAACACACGCGCGCGCACACACCCACACCCACACTTGATATCAAATTTTGAAAACACAATAAGACTTATAGTTCTCCACCTGCCTTATTTTCATTGAATTGCCACACCTACAAATTTTGAATATCTATCACTAGTCACCACATATCTACGGTTCTCTCTCTCTCTCTCTCTCTCTCTCTCTCTATATATATATATATATATATATATCTTTGTCTATAAATACATTTTACCACCATGTTTTAAACCACGTTCAACCACCATTACAAGCATCCCGATCAACGACTACCACCCTCCATTCAAAATGGCCACCGATGAACCACGTTAACCTACCCACCATTACGAGAATCCAGATTACAACGACCACCACCACCATACCCACCACAAATGGGTTTTACCTGTGGTGGCGACGGCAACAATTGTCCTACTCCTAACCATTATCACTGTTATGGTCGTTGTTTTCATCTGTCGTCGTTCCACAATGACGGATGTGAAAATGACAACACCACCTAAATTTGTTTTACTCATTTCTCCCCTTGTACAAAATAGATATCCTTCCAATCCAACCCTATTACTACATCCCAAGTCACATTGAACCGTTTGACTACCCAATCTCTGAACCTAGTACAGATGTGTTTAAGACCCCAATCTCTGAACCTAGTAGACTTATAGCTTTTATGTTTGTGTTTAAGAACCCAGAGGTTGACTATTACAGTGTCTTGCATTGTGGGTTGATATAATTAGTAAGCTGTGTTTGAGACTTTAAGTCAAATTTACTTATTTTAAGTGTTTGAAGATTGAAATCATTTTTCTTTGTTCTTTTAGCATCTTCAACTTTGTTGACAATTGTAACCAACTTTCTATATATAGAGGAAGAAATATAATGAAAATGATAACTAAGAATTACAATAAAAAAACTATTCTATAATCTTTAATCAACAATTTATTTTCTCTTTTGTTCTATGTAAATTCCATAATATAATTAAAATTCCTACTTGAACGAGAATAATTCTTGTAATTCTCCCTGAATATCCCAATTCTCATCTCAATTGGTATCGTGAGCCTTCCATTTGGCACGCATGATGGCTGCTAAACACAACCCGACGGAAATCTAAGCAACTGAATATGGTTTTATGTCCCCTACAATTTCTTTAGTTTTAATCTATTTAGGTGTTGCATATTCTTTTGCGCCCCATTTGCTAAAAATAAATAAATTAGAAAACACCTAATGATTGGCATCATCATCATCATCATCATCATCATCATCATTATTATTTCTTTTAATTTTATTTTAGTTTTCAATTCTTCTACTCAACTTTAATTTTCACCCAAAAGCTTGAATTTTGCAATGGAATTAAAACAGTGTACATGTCATGTTTAATTAGACCACACGATGAATATCAAAGATGAACTTAACGATGTAATGTAAGCATACCCCCATTGTTACAATATTTCATTGTGGTCTTTATGGGGTATTGAAAAGTTTTAAGTTCATAATATTTTCTTTTCTAAAAATTTGGTATTTGATTCAACGATCAATTAATCTGAAATGTTTAATCTCACCGTCCACTTATAAACCCAACCACTTGCATGATATTAAGAAGTTCACATTTTGATTTAATTGCAAACAAATGTTTGGTGATTAACAAAAGTATTTTGTAAGAAATGTAGACAAACATGTTAACGCTTCAATTCCTTCTTCTTCACATGTTCAAAGCCTACTTCCTTTTCATGTTTCAACAAAAACGTTACATAATAATATTTGTCAGTTACATTGTTCAAAAAATATTTGTCAGTTATATTGAAATAATAATTACTAAAAAATTTGATATCCTTTTCATCTGAAATCCTTTGTCTAAGACAATTCTTACGAGTGCTTGAAGTTATGGTGTATTGTGATTGCAAAGTCAACTTGCCAAGTGCCAACGATCCACTTAGTCATGAATTATACAAACATGGGAACATTGATATTCAATTCATTTGTGAATATGATCAAACAAGTTTAATTTTCTAAAGTTGGTCCATGTCTCCTTAATAAACCAACTAGCAGATACCTTCACTAAATTTTTGCCTCGAGTTCCATTCCTTAATAGACATTTTGGATATCTATTTGCCAACTTAATTAAGGGAGGCTATCAGTCCTAGTATAAATACACAACTTGTATTCACCTCAACTCACTTGAGTACCATTCAATGAAATGAAAATTGACTTAGTACTAGGTTATACGGTAGGGCCAATAATAATGAAACTTTAGTTGTAGGTGGGGGCCTCTTCGCATATTCAGGGCCTTAAGAATGTTGGCGGGGAATACACATTTAAAAGTAGAAAATCTTTCGTAGACATAAGTACCACAAATTAATATTACTTAGACACTCACATATAAAATGAAAAAAATTAAAGAAAAATTATTTAGTCATATCAATTGACATTATTTAAGTATTTCTTTTTATTTTTCCTAAAAAAAGTATTTCTTTTTATTTTTCTTTTGGTTTTGTGTGTGCGCCCAAATAATATTTATTTAGGCTTGTGTGCGCGCCCAAATTAATATATCTCACTAGAATAATGATCTTCTCAAGAAGCTTTAAATTCATGACCCTCCTTTATGGTCTTCTGAAAGTTGTCAGATCAGTGCTTTCCTAGTTGATTTGATTATAATAACGTTGCAACAAGCGAAAATAATTTGCATTTGCATGTTATACAAACGAGGAATATGTTCATGTGAATTGGAAGGTGCCTTTGCATGGTTTGGATATACATGTCTAAATATGGATGGAGCTGCAAAACAATATATCGGCCATACATGTTGTAGTGGTTTACTACGAGATGAGCATGGTTGATAGGAAAAATCTTGGCAACACATCTTCATATATGGTTGTGCTTTGGGGTTTACATGAAGATCTATGCATGGTGACTGGTGAGGTTGGACCATTTTGAAGGTATGGTACCATACCATCAGTCATCACTCATGTATATAAGAAAGCTAATAGATGAGCAAAATATTTTTGCCAATATAGGTTGTGATTAAAATATTCGATACCCGTCTATAATCACGCACCTTAACATGCATGGTTCGTTGATTTTAGAGATATTTCTACACCTTACTTAGTGTTCGTTTCTTTGTAGTTTATCTTTACTTTTAGACTTAGGTCCTATTGTATAAAAAAAAGTTTGTACAAGATATTGTGGATTAAAAGTGAGGCCGATTGTAATAATTGACTACTGGGATTATACCAACATTTTGTGTTTGTTTTGTGAGAAGGGCATTTCCTTTCACAAACTGACCTCATCACTACTCTCTCACTCACAATCTCACTTCTCACCACCAATTCATCCATCTAATTAAAGACACTCATAATTATTACTCTCTCCCATCACTATTATAAGTAAAATTTCACTTTTTAGATACATTGAATAATTAATATATCTAAAAAGTCAAATTTTGTTTATAACAGTGACCGTATGGAGTAATTAGTAGCTTGGTAAATAAATTAGAATGCTTAAATATGTTTTAGGTCTTTGTAAATTTTGTCGGTTTAGGTTTTGGTGCCCGTAAAATTATTTAGACATATACCTACGCAAAATTCAAAAAGTTCTTAAAAAGTTGCGAAAATTATCTTTGTTGATATAAGGTTTTTGGTGAAGCAGGTCTCGTTCCAGAGTAGATATACACTCTTGCGTGATAACTTAATGGAACTTTTGAGTGCTCTTTGGACTTTTTAAACTTGGCAAACAGAAGCATCTAAGATTCTTAGTAGCTAAAGGAAATCAATCAAGACCGATTAGTAAATGAATTAATGATTTTTTTCTTTAATTTTTAATAATTAAAAAGTGCACAATCAACATTATTAATACAACAATCATGTACATCTTTCGGTCACTATTATAAGCAAAAGTCTATATTTTAGATTCATCAAATTAATTATGTACATGATCTTTATTATAGACCACATACATCGTTTAGTAAATGAATCTTAAATGTTTGTTTTTGCTTATGATAGTGACCAGAGGTCAGGGCCGTTCCTACAAATCTGAAGGCTCGACTCTGTAAGTGAAAAGAGGTCCGTAATAAAAGAAAAACATATTTTTTTTTAAAAGAACAATGTTCTATTTAAATTTTTTAAAAGATAAATACAAGGTGTCGTATATATGTGATACACCCAAAGGTGAAAATCACTATCGTATACATGAGGAACCTCAAACCACCCTCCCAAAAGAACACCCACCAAACACCAAAAGCAAGAGGACCAATTTCTAATAGGCCTAAAACAAGACAACAGAAGAGGAAAAAGAAAAGGAAAGTCTGATGGAGTGATGGCGATGGAACGCGTGGTATCAGAGAGAAAGAGAATAATGATTTTTTTTAGTGGAGCAATACTTAGTAGTAATACTGTGTTATAATTATTTTTTTAGGCCCATATCTTAGGGAGACCCAGCTCTATTGAACTCCTTGCACACCCCAAGATCCGGTTCTACGTACATCACAAAAAAAATACAATAATCATGTGTCATGTTAGCTAAATTTGACCAAACATGTAAGTATTCTAATTCAAAGACATTTTTATAATAGGGTTGTGTTAATGAATGTTCCATATATACTTTTTTAAAATTTCAAATTAATAATTATTTTTTAAAAATAATCAAATATTTTAATTTACAATATATTAAATACACAAATTTTTACAAAAACTTAAATATATTTAAGGTGTCCTTAAAATATGTTATTATTCCAATCCCAACTCACTTTTGTTATTTTTGCCATAGATACATCTTCATATCATAAACTCCAACAAATTCAATTCTTTGGTCAAAAAAAAAAAAAAATTCAATTCTGATTACTCTCCGTCTCCACTACTCAGTACTAGTCACTTACTACCATCAAAACGTTTCTAATAAAACAAGCTCCTTTCAGAAACCTGGTTGTTGTTTATCTCATTCGCCTCCTTAATGTATGTCAGTTTTTCTCCCTTATCTGTTCTTTTGTTATTTATCCTCTTCTTTCAGTTGTGAATTAGTTTCATTTTTGCAATGTCAGTTTTTCTGGGTTTGGGTCCTACAACTATTTGTGATTTTTCATGATTTATGCTGTTTCTATGAGAAGGGTTATGATGAGAATGTTCATTTTTATCATGATTTCTGTTGATTTTAGGAGAAGGATTAGTATGAAAATGTAATATTTTTTTAAAAAATAAAATAAAATCAGGCTTTATGTTGGTTCTAGGATGAGGTTACGATGAAAATGTTAATTTTTTGAAAGAAAAAAAATGCTTTATGTTGGTTTTAGGAGAAGGGTTAGGATGAAAGTGTTAATTTTTACATTTTTTTTATGATTTTTGTTGGTTTAAGAAGGGTTAGGATGAAAGTGTTAATTTTTTGTAATGCTTTCTGTTGTTTTCATAAGTGGTGTGGTTTGAGAAAGTTATTTCATTATAGTATAAGTGATATGAACTATTGGAAATGTTTTGAGCCTTCAATCTATCAGATGACACTATTTTGTTGTTCTTGGTCTTGACTCTTGACGTTAAATCAAAATGCATGCCTTTGTATACTCTAGTCGGTGAATTTGATATTTTTCCTGCATTTGTTTATTGATTTCATGAGCAGCTATTCGTGCAAGCAAAACACCGTCAACAAACCATGGATTTCTCAGAAAAACAAATAAAGGCCTTAGACATGATGATGATTGTCAACATCTTCTTTATAATATTTACAGCTTTATCTCTTTACATCAGAGAGGTTGTAAGCTCGGTGGTGACTTTTACTCTCGATCAAAACCCATTAAAGTGGTCACTCTTTTGTTTTGTTTTCACCACTTTCCTCTCCCTCACCATCAAGCTAGCCATGATCCATTTACAAAACAAGATCAACCGCTACATCATACTATTGGGAATGATTCTTTGTGCTTTTGTGCTTGTCCTTGGCTGCTCCCTCATCATCATCTTTTACCATTTTGCTGTGAACATTTACATTACTTTTGCACTTTCTCTTGTCCTTATAACATTTCTCCGTGACTACTATTATGTTTGTAGAACAATCTGGGTTAGCTAGTTTGGATGGTAGTATTAGTGATAGTCTGTTTCAGAATCATAATGAAGATTGTAAATTGTTTAAATTTTTAGATGTAATATCAATTTCATATCATAGATGTTAACTTCTCAATCCTTCTTAATATCACTTCCTCAGTTTATAAGATATCATTAATTTAATGTTGATTGTATTACGAACATAGGAACAAATTGATCAAACTCTTATGTATGTTACATCTGTTGGAATGTTTGGGATGGGGTGGGTAAAGTTCATTCAGAGCGGGTGTGGGGGTGTTTTAGAAAATTAGATATTAAGTGGAGATAATCAAATTGCGTTTTAGACCTGGATCGAATAATCGATGTGTATGTGTTGTTTGGGGATATAATGATCTAATAGTGGCAGAGCTGTTTGGGAGGGAACATGGGAATTATGCAGATTTTTGCAGATTATATTGTTTCTGTCACAGTGTTGCAGAGTTGAGTATATCAGGTTGGCTGGATTTGTTTTCATCATTTATGGTCTTGTGATGAATTATATATGTTGATTGTTACATTACACTTGGTTGGAGAATTGGGGAATTAGTAGTTCCTTGATGAGAGTTGGCATCTCCTATGGTTTGTTAAGTAGTTACAGCATCATGGCTAGTGAAATAAGTTATAGTAATTAGTAACTATAAATGCATAATCTGTGTGGAAGTAGTGGAGTTTGACCAGTGGTTTTAAAGCATCAGAGGTGGTATTGGTGCAAATTGATTACCAAATTGGAGAAATGTAGCTTGGTTGTGAGAGTTCATTGGGTCCATTTGATTTTTAGTTATCGTTGCTACTTTTCTTTGCGTTGGATAGGTATTGGTGTCTGTGAGTTGTGCTCTTGGATCATTTTTGATTTATTTGTAACTAATGATTAATGTAACTTGTGGCATACATATGATCTAAATATGTGTTTGTATGTGCGGTGAGGCGGTGTTTAACACTACAATTTGTAGCTTCGGTAAAAGCACGACAAAAGGACATTGGGATGCGATAAATCAAGGGCAAACGCAGAAGCGAACATCAAATTTATTTTAAGACTTTTGAGTTATAAGTTAATGGTACTATTTAGTCTAGGTTGATTGTGGGAGTCAAGATAACTGTGGCCTGGACTTATCAGGTATCAAATGTGTGTTATTTATGTAAAGTAAAATAAATAAATTAAGTGCATGTATGTTGTAGGAAGTTTGCAATAATTTCCAGTAGGCTAGTTTATGGTTTATTTCTATCTTAAAGGGGAAAGTTTGAGATGACATCATTGCAAAAGTTACACAATTTAAATATCTTTGGGAAGAGACATAGTAAAACTATTAAGAAAGATTTAGAGATTAATGATTTGGATCGAAATATGGTTTATAATAGAAGTTATTACGTAATAGTGGCCTCAAGTAAACCGATAAACCCCTTTTACAAGTACAACCATTATTGAAATTTACAACAACAATGATCAGTTTTAGAAGCCTAATTTCAGAACAGTTTCAATTGAAACAACGGAGATTCTTTTGCGTTGTCGTTGAAGTACTATTCTAGTGCTAGTTCCGTCATGTTCTAACTAAGCATTGACTAAATCATATAATTTGACAGTATGAGTAGTGCTAGCCTAGGATTTATGTGAGTTTGCTCAACCTGTACTTCATTGACTGCTAGGTGTGTATCACAGGGTGTTAGAGCTGCTAGAGTAGATTGAGTTTGAGCATGTCCTCGTATGTTTTATCGCTGAATATTTGGTTGTTTTATTGTTTCCAGTTTAGAAGTATCCTCTACTTTATCACGGAGTTTTCTTTTCCATATGGAATTCAAATTTATATTCAATTCCATTGACTCAGTTTGGATTGCACTAAATTTCGGTGCTGTCACGTTTAGTGCAGATGTTGGTGTGTGTCTGTTATAACTGTTGCGCTAAATATTATCAAAAACCAGTTTTGTTCTGAAGAGTCTATAATGAAAACAGATGTCAAAAAGCCGCAAAAAGATTGGGTGAGCAACACCTCATTCAGTTTTGATCTCAAGACGTCTATAATGTTTGGTAATGAGACAAAATGGTAGCCAAAAATGTGAGATCCTAGTTCACTATGGTGGTTTCAAGAGGGAAAATGATTGTGAGAGGTTCTTTGGCCAAGATGCTACTGTTACAGAACTCATTCTCAAGGCTTGGATTAACTGCAACTATAGAGATTCCTGCATTAGAAGTAACAACCAGTGTACTAAGTTTTATGTATAGGTGTGCCTACATACTACAGAGTTTTATGCTGGTGTGTGTTTGTTATAATTGTTGCGCCTACATACTATCAGCAGATCAGCATTTTGTGTTGTTAAGGTCATGTTGAGTTGTGAATATAGAGTGAAGTTCATGTACAAACTGGAGTTTCAAAAATTATTTCTTCACGAACTCGAGTCGCTACAATCCAATCCAAATAGGGCAACCGTAGATAACCTTATATATATTGATTTACGCTCAAATAAATTTTTTTATTTGATTTATTGGAAGAATGGAAAAATACAAAAATCAATAAATTCTTTTAAAAAGAGAAAAATCAATAAAGCACCGTTGTCTTTTTGTTTGGGTTTTGACCTGTTTGGCTCTTACATTACAAACACCGCACTCACACAGTAATTGAGAATTCTCAATAAAAAAATTACAAAATATAATCAAAATAATCCTATTGGTTACTTTCACATGCCACGGATCGCAATCCAAATACCCTTCTCATCAGAAACTCACAGCCGTAGATAACCATTTCTATCAACGGCCACTATTCTTCCAATCTCATCCTCTCAAAATTTTCAGATTTCCCACTCATTCCTCTCTATAAAAAACCCAAACACTTCCTTCATTTCCATCGCATCTCAGTTCTCTTCCCTCTCTCAATTAACAAAACTCTTATTTTCTTTCTCTCTGTTTTCTCTCTTCACAAAATGGCACGTACCAAACAAACAGCACGAAAATCCACCGGAGGAAAAGCACCAAGGAAACAGCTCGCCACCAAAGCCGCTCGGAAATCAGCTCCGGCGACAGGAGGAGTGAAGAAGCCACACAGATTCCGTCCAGGAACCGTTGCTCTTCGTGAAATCAGAAAGTATCAGAAGAGCACAGAGCTTCTCATAAGGAAGCTTCCGTTCCAAAGATTGGTTAGAGAAATCGCTCAGGATTTCAAAACAGATCTCCGATTCCAGAGTAGCGCTGTTTCTGCTCTTCAAGAAGCAGCTGAAGCTTATCTTGTTGGTTTGTTTGAAGATACCAATCTTTGTGCTATTCATGCTAAGAGAGTTACCATTATGCCGAAGGATATTCAACTCGCTCGCCGAATCAGAGGCGAGAGGGCTTAGAATAGACCCCATAGAATTTTCTTTGTTAGGGTTTGGTGTATTATGATTTCTTGTGTGTAATCTTGTTTCAATCCTAACCTATTATGTGTTCTGAGTTCAGAGAAATTCCATTTGTTTACATCTAATTTGCTTCTTCAAGATTTCTGATGCGATGAGAATTTCATTCTGATAATCTTTTATATTGGTAGTTCTTAATTTTCTAGTTGTAAATAGGTTAAATCTCACAATAAATTAATACCAATAAGTCAAAATTAAACTGATACAATGCATTGTATTATATCAGGTTCTGTTATAATATGGTAAAATTCAAAATGAATAGATGTTAACTAGTAAACGAAAACATTCAGAATTCTATACGAAAACTGGTATACAACATTACAAATTGGAACAATTGCATTCACATAGTGAAGATTTAGTGTATTCAGAATTATAATCTTTTGCATTACCCTATTTTAGATGTGTATTAATGGTTAACATCTTGGCTGGCCTGTAAGGGACTTGTGGCTGCCCAACTCTTTCGTGGTTTTATAGGAACAAAAAGGTTTTTGAAAATGATGTTTTTCAAGCTCTGTTAGTAGCACAGTCTGCCCATGACTTCATATCAGATATTATTTAATCTCCTGCACAGGAACTAGCCCAAGGCAACCACCAGATCATTGTTATGTAAGTCTCCTCTGGGACGGATGAAGGTAAATGTAGATGCTGGATTTGCTAATAATGATGCTGTAGTTTAGAGTTAGGTTATAACAAACCACGGGGCAGAAGTGATTTATGCAGCAACAAAGAGGTGCGCCCTAGTGGTTGATGTTTTGACATTTAATATTGTTGAGTGATTTGCTAAGTGGAATTGGCTTTGTTCGGTGGTATTGTTTGATATTTGATACTAGCTCAACTTCTTCTGCCTTAGAACTTTGTAGCAGACATAGGGCCTCTCAATGTAGAGATATGATTTTGGCAGCCATCCTTAATGTGATTAATATTGTTTGGTATCATCTCAATCTACACAGGTTTGATAGTAAAACTGTATCTTGACAAATGTCAATTAACAAGATTATCTTGACTGTCTTCTTAATTTGTAAATTACACTCATGATTACTATTATGCCCAAGGATCTTCAAATTGCTCGCAGAAACAGAGGGTGATAAGGCTTAGGTTCAACCAAAGGATCTTTGTTCCATAGGCGCTGCTCGGTTTGGGTTTGATTCATTCCAGCAACAACAAAGTTGCATGTTTAAATTTGTCGATTTTCTTACACTGCCTTCCACTTAGCATAATGTGTATTAAATATGAGTTCATTGTCTTACAGCATTGTCATTTTTCACTCCTAATCTAATGACACCACTGGGACAATACAAAAGCATATTACACATTACATTCCAAGGATCCTTCAAAAGTGGTGGCTTTCTCTTGGAAAGTGTTCCTTAATAGGATTCCTACTAGGATTGATCTCTTCCGTAGGAATGTGGTACTGCCAAATGCTTCGTTGAGTTGTGTGTTAAGTGGAGTGGCCGACGAAACGGAAACTCATGTTTTTGCATTGTAGGGTGGGTTCAGGGGACGTTCATCATGCCTCCAAATTTGTTTATTCATTGGGCTTGTTGGGATGATTTGGCATCCGATAAGAAGGTTAAAAAGGGGTTGAGACTCATTTGGCATACAGCTATGTGGGTCATTTGGAAAGCGAGAAATGATTGCATTTTCAATAATGGTGTGATTAGGGGAGCGGATTTAGTAGAGGAGATAAAAGTATTGTCGTGGTGGTGGAGTCTAACGCGCCTTAAAATCCCAGCCTGCTTGTTTTATGAATGGGTTTGGAACCCGAGGGATTGTGCATCTCGGTAGTTAGGAGGTGGCTGCGGTTCTGGTTTTTTGCAGCTGTTTTTGTGCGCCTGGTTTCTGCTACTGTGTGGGTGCTGCTACTGTTTTGAAGCTGTTGTAGGGTTCTGGTTTTTTGCTTGGTTTTACAGTTGTAGGTTGCTGCTATAACCACTGCTGCCCGCCTGTTTTGGGAGTTGTTGGCATCATTTAGGGGCCTTTGCTTTGCCGTTTTTAGTTGTTATAGCAGCAGTTTGGTGCTGCCTGTTTTTCTGTGCTGTTTTCCGTGTTTACAGACCCCCTGTATTTTCTGGTTTTTTGCGTTCTAAGGTGTTTCTTACACCTAGTTCTGCATAATAAATTTAGCAGTTTTAAAAAAAAAACATTACATTCCATTTAACTAATTCTAACAACATCAAACAAGTGCCTAATCTACAACCACTCCACTCATGTGTTACAACACATGTTTCCTCCCTCTGTAGACTTCACAATATACCAAGGACCACTCAGCCTACCGTCACTTCATTACCACACACTTAGCATTAGTTACTTTTGAATAGTAGTTATTCTATGAATAGAGAGATATAAATATATAGTAAGAAAATAAGAGAGAATTAGAACACACTATAATTGATATTTATTAATTCAAATAGTTGTAAACATAAGATAATTGACATATCTCTCACTTAACACACTTCATATTATCTAAGATGCTCACAATAAAATAGAAATATAAATGAAACTTAAGAAAATTATAATATCTACCCGTGTGAATCCATGATTCCAAATGCACAATTAATCTCCTTCGTCCTTTGCCATTCAAAAAATAATTTCTTTACACTTTTGCTTTTTAGAAGCCTAAAATAAAGTTTGTTACATAATCACTTCATTAAAATGTATTTCAGATTATGTATATTTACCTTTTAGAGCATTCTCCCACTCCTTGTAGTTCTTATTCTCTACTCTATGGTTGAGGTTGGAATGAGTTTAGGGGTTGAACTTGGGTAAAGTATACTTGAGTAACACAAAGCAAACATTGAATAAGTTTAGAGGTATAAAGCACAAAAAATTGGGTCTTTATTTATAGTTATATATGGGAAAAAAACCCTTTGAAATCAAAATATAAGACATGTTCATCATCTCTATTTACATCACACTTTCATTTTCTACAAAAGAAATGGAGAGAATAAAATTAATTGTAGAAACATAATAAGAAAACATTTTAACTAAAATTAATAGACAAACCTCTCTCTCTCTCTCTCTCTCACTCTCTCCCTCCCTCCATCATTTTGTGCGAGTGCTACTGATTTGCATTTAGGCCACAATCAAAGGATGACCTCAAGGACTCCCTATTTTCCTTACATATTATTTTGTCTCTTCTCTTCCTCTACTTCTGTCCTCCATCTCACATTGAACCGACGCTGATCAAAAACAAATAGTAAATGAAAAAAAGACAGTTAGGGTTAAAGTTCAAAAGTCAAAAGCTGAAAATAATAGTAGTAAATTGTACGATTTCCCTCTAACCCCGTCTCTCAATTTGTTGGTTTCTAATAAGCACGTGCAACCACCGACTTAGTTTTGGGTTTGAACTCAAACAGAGTCGGGCCATGTGGCTACCTGTACTTCTTTCGTGTTTAAGTCGCGGACTAAATTTTCTAGTTTAGTAGGATAGTAGAATTCATGTTGTAGAATATATAGTTGGTGACACGAGGTCGTATTTTGCTATGCCCAGTTAATGATCGAACGCAGCTCAGATGCCACTGTTAGTAGATATATAGTTGAGGGAGCTATAGTGGTGGAGTGTTCAGTGGTATGGGACAAGATGACACACATTGGCAGTAGCTTATTGTAGGAGGAGAGAATATGATTTGGTGAAGCCTTCAATATTATTGACATTGCATCTCAAAGACTTGAATACAATTGCACCCTTATAAGTCTATTTATAGGTGCTTGTAGATGATTTTAGAACTAGAATAATCTAGGCCTTTGTTTGCCTTATCTACACAAGATTATTTTAGATGTTTCTAGGCTTTAACATAGACATTAATAGAACAATCTAGAAACATGTAGCAACTTTATGTTATTCTAGTTTTTTCTAATGTATTCTAGAAATATCTAGAAATGTGCATCATATTTCAACAGAATCAGTGGTTGGGATCTGAACAAGATGTATGTTTTTGCTTTGAGTCCACTTTATTTTAGAGTTGAGACATTTCTAGAGTATGGTTCACTTTATTTTAGAGTTGAGACATTTTAGAATCAGTGTCTCTGGCTCATTTTTAGAGTAGAGACATTTTCCTTGAAGTGTGAGACTTGGTTTTGAAAGGTACTCTCACCCAAATATGAACATTTGCCTTGGATTAGGTACAAGTTAATTATATATATTTTTTTATGTAAAACGTTACGGACTTGATTCTAACAATTTTTATCACATTGGTATTGCAGCAAGTGATTTCTCTCTTCACATACGTATCATTTCTGAAAGAAATATATTTAAGAAACTTATCTTTGTGTCTTCTTTATCTAACAATGTGCCAATCTGTTCCAGCACCAACAATGGACTCCGCTTAAGTCAGACTATGCTCTGGTTTGGGCTTGCAAGGCTTGTAAAAATTGTTAGGGCTTGTCTTCACGTGTATCAGGTTTATGTTCTCTGCAAACTCAATGCAAGGCTCATAAAAAACTCAATGTTTGCTCTTAAATATGTATCTTGAACTAATTATCACGTGGTGTGTGTGTGTATGTATGTATGTATGTATGTATATATATATATGTTAAGAGTGTCAATATTATAAGGATTTGTGATTGAGAATGAATAATATTATAAGGATAGCTCAATATTATAATGGCTGGTTTCTGATATTTTCGTTGTTCTTTGATTTCTGTTTGGTTGTGTGACTGAGGATGGACTGATAGATAATTTATGTAGTATAATGCTCAATATAGTGCTTTGTTTTTGTGTACTACCATGGGATCAATTAAATAATTTATGGCAAATGACAAATTATGTGGTTGAAATTATACTTTCAATAGAAGCAAGTTTGACAAATAGTTTGATGGTTTAGTATATGTTTGAACTTGGTGAAATCACAGTGGCATTGTGATTTTGTTGAAGAACGTCATTTTTGTTAAAATTGTGGTGACTCGTTGTGATTTTGTTGAGAACTCGTTGCCAATTTAAACATTCATGTGCACTTCGGCTATCTAAGTAAGTTTGTGGGTCAGAAAAAATACTTGCTGCACTTAATTACTTGCACTAATATTTGTTCTTTAGTGACATGTATGAAACAATGTTTTTTTTCCTACTTTCCTCACCAAATATGTTGCTTCCCTTTCTTCACCTTTGGTATTATTCTCAGATTTTCAATATTTGTTTCAAATTATTGTTTTTGTTGCAGTATTGACCTTTTATAAGCAGGATTAAAAAAAAAAGTGTGATTTATAACAGCGCTTTCTCAAAAACGCTAATGAAACTATGTTCAGAAAGCCTATTTAATAGCACAAAAAACAGGCTATATTAACGCTTTCGTGAAAACACTATTACAATGCGGTCTTATTATAGTGCTTTTAAAGCGCTATTATACCTTGAATAGTGGTGGGCTTTAATAGCGCTCAGAAAACGCTATTAAAAGCCAAAAAAATGCTATAAAAATATCAAAATTGTAGTGGTGAAAAGGAAGTATCAACAGTAAAATGCTTAAAATAGGAGTTCAAATAAAAGAGTATTGAGATTTTCGTTTATCTTTGCAATATAGATGTATGATCTTATCTCATATTTACCATAAAAGACTTCATCAATCCCATACTAGCACCAAGTGAAGGAAAATTGAGAAATATATTATCTAACCCCACAATATTTTATTAAAAGAATTCAGTTTATAATCTATAACATAACTCGGTTTATTCATTAAAGACACTAAAAGTTCTCACTAAATTATGGTTACTTGACTACCAAGTAAACTATATGGTGAGTTAGTCTCTAACTAACCGACTCTTCCTTATCCAACTAATTCTAGCTAGTAACAAACTTCTAATAAACTTGTGCTAATTTAAAGCTTATACATCATAACAAATAGAGTGATGCTAAACACCACGAGAAAATTTCCCACGAATTGCTCACGAAAGGGTAGTTGCAGTAGTAACAAAAAAAATAGGAAAAAAAAGTGGCCCCAAAAAATTAAGGAGTTAACTTTTAAAACATGTTGGGATGATTTCTCGAAGCATGCTGTCGCTATAAACAACATTTTTGTAACAAATATACATTAGATTACTGTATCAAATGGATCCTGTTTTATGATCCTCTAGACCTCTAGGACCTCTAGACATCTCGATCGTTTGTACCTCTAGAATGAATTATTTCAAGTCCAAAAATAACTGATCTATTTGATTTGTAATTTTTTATTATTATTTTGTTTGTGTATGAAGTTTGCATTAAGTTATATATATGCACACTCACATCATGAGAAAATTCCCACCTTTAATAGCATATATTGTGAAAAGGATTACAAAGGATTTTTTTTTTTAAAGAATTACAAGGATCACTTGCACTACATATATAGTCTCAAATAATATTTCGAATATTGATTGGATATTAAATGATTGTAATTGGTTTGGCTCTAAATTAACATTATTCTTTTGATCACTTTGTGTTGTCCACTCCATGTTTATGTTTGAATTGAAAGCACACAACTTTTAGTTTCTAAATATACTTCTTGCAAAAATTTGCAATCGCTCACAAGCTTGAGTGAGCATGCCCTTGTAACATGGTTTGAGAAGATGGTGAAATATGCAATCCATATGCTAAGAAAGGAAATGATAAAGGGAAGAGGTTAAACATCTTGATGGTAAGTAGTGAGGCATTGAAATTACGTCAATTTGTGATAGCCACATGACATGGGTCTCTTTTTGAAGTCAATTTTGTCCTCTTATTTATTATAGGATGTTGGTAATGTCAATTAATTGCATGTTGGTACCAGTACTACTATTTAACTAAAATGGAAACAAAGCTAAAGGGCATTGCCAGCATGAAGCAATACCCATATGCTTTGTTTTACCATATGATGATTCCGAATATTAATTCATGCTTCTTATGATTTTGAGTTATATTTCGAATATGATTTTGAGCGCAAGGAGTGGTCAATATTAAATTCATTATGCTTTAAATTCTTATTCAAAGTATTATATATAAACAATAACTGAACTGTGAAAAATTCTTATTACTTTTCCAATTGCATGCATTCAAATAGAAAATTATAACTTCCAAATATAAAAATATCATACTCCATTTGATCACATTATAGTATAGGATAGTATAGTACTAATTATAATTATGTGCTTGATCTTTATGTGCAGTTTTAAACAATTTTCATTATTTATTATGCAATATTGTACTAATTCTACTCCACATCATAGTTTGCATTCCCATATGACACATTCACACAATTACATTCCTAGCTAAGTTAATGTATGTGTGTCTATTCAAGGGGGCTTATTGAAGCATGGCATTAATTTTGCATAAGGAAATAAAAGCTTACATTTAATGGTATATGATTATGATCTCATGCTATATGGATTAGTTGCTTCATTTATCTATTACGTATACTTGCTCCAATTCCAATTTATATAATTAATTTTTAACTATGAACCCCGATGAATTCACGATTGACAACAGATTATTGGTGACTAACTTGAGAAAGAGGAAATTTGGAAAGAAAACATGGAAATACAATTTCTGGCCCTAAAAAGATATTTAATAGGGTACGTACTCGGTGTGAGAATGTCGTTCATGCGCATTATCACCACTTTAAACAAAATCAGATTCTAATATCAACTTTGTGACCAACCAATCTCAAACCATGATGGACACAGGAGCTAACACATGCTAATCACCTAATATTCAATAACACATGAATTTACAATTTGCAATTTGTTGGATGCAGTATTTGTCGTGGGGATATCTTAAAGAAACCTACCATGAAGATGAGTTAAAAAAAAACAAATGTTGTTTACAAAATAATAATTGGATTATGACATTCTTTTTGTGTCAAATGTTCAATTATTTATATAGTAACACACATCAAATGAAAATTGCCCTTTCACCGTGTTTATATGTACAACAGTATCTCTAAATTTGCATAGTATTTTTCTCAGTTCCAGTGTGCTTATTTTTCTTAGCTACCTCCTATACTAGTCATTGATTGCAATATATATATATTTGTGTGTGTGATTAAGAGTTCACTTAGAGCATGTGGAAGGAAACATAAAAAAATTAACACACATATAGATGCTTATTCATGTTTTTAGCATACGAAGGTAGTCAACATGATAATATCATTTTTGGAATTCATTTGGCGTGGAAGTAGCCCATGGCAATTAGAAAGTCACTTGAATGGAGTTCACATTTAAATTCTAATGGGGTAGCTCAAAGAAATAATTTTAAGACCAATCAAATCAAATCGAAAGGAAATGAAGTCCACCAAGCACGTGATCATTCTTGATGATATTCAAGTCTATTCCAAACGTTTTACGTTAACATGCATGAAGGCATCAATGCATCCATCATTTTCAAGCTTAGTGGCACGAGAGAATTAAACTTCCTCCAGTCAGATCCCTTTGAATTGTTATAGTTTTATGTTTTTATTTAGTCATTTTAATTTATCGCTGTGCCCGTGGCGCTAATCCTCGACTTATCAACCACAACCTCCAAAGCCAATTGTAGCGTATCTTCGACCTAGCAATTGGAAATCCACCCCAATTGTGGTGTCTTTCCATCCTTACCACCACAACAACTCCTAACTCGTTTCGGACGGCTCTCCAACACTCATCAATATATCAACATTAAAGAATACCTTCAAATATATTAGTTGACATCTCATAGTTTTTTTTACCATGTGATACCATTTACGCCATGTCATTGATATTCATATGTGTCACTTATCATAATGAACGTTTCTACTTAGAGCTGTAAAATAAGTTAAAAACCACTACGCTTCATTTACTTAGTCCCTACTAAACCCCTTAATCATGGCCCCCTTCTTGACGTAACATTTCTTTGGTACCAGCCTATCATGTCAAACTTCTTTTTTTAGTCCAGGTTAGGGGTCTCATAGTCTCATTGAGATATCAAAATCCATGTTTATGTGAAAGATACACTTTAGGTATGGTTAAAATTCATTCAATGGGTGTTTGTGTAAAAGAAGATAGTGGCACACTTTGAAAAAGTCTTTGTGTACTAAAAGACAAAAAAATGTCACATGTCTATGTTTCATTGGGCCACGAAGAATTTACCAAATGTACTTTCGTTTTTTGACACACCAAATTACCATTAATGTAAACATTTTGACTTTGCATTCAAATTTTAAAAGCTGACTTAAAACCTTTTGACTTGCTCACTTCATTTGTTAATGACTTCAACCAAAGCTCAAAGCTATCTGGATTTGTTTTTATTTATTTATTTGGGCACCACAATTGATGATTCGTGGCCTATGTATGGATAACAATTTTACAATGCAAAGTTTTTGAGCGTGTGAAAAAATATGTAATAGAGAAAGCAGTGAAAAGGATAGTGGTTGGAGATGAAGAGAGGAAATTTCCGGGTGGAATGAAAGATTGTTGATGGATGGCATGTCATTTAATCTTCCAAATGATATGCATGTATGGCTAGCAAACATGAAGGTTGCAGACTTTGGTACCCACCGTGCAAAGGCTTGGAATACCTATCACCTTTATTTATGTTGTGCAAGACAGGTTGATTTGGAGAGTATAGAAGCCCGGGAAGTACACATCGTGATGTGCTTATAATTTATGTATCAATGAAATTATAAATATTAATCATTTGAAAGTCGAAGATGATTGAGATTGTATTTGGTGTACTAAAGCTCCACCTAAAGAGAAGAATTTTATTTGGCGTTAGTGTGTCAAAGTGTCTTGCCTCATAACATGTGATTGCATAATCATGGTGTGGACTGTGGAGTGCTCTCCTCCATGCATTGTTTGTGAAGAAGAGGAGAAAGATACGTTACACTTATTAGGTGTGATTATCTTTTATTGTAGGTGCAATTTTCACTCCACCCGGAGAGGAGACAGTTCAGATTACACATCATTAATCTTAACGCAGTTAAATGATCTCGACCACTTGTCCAAATCAGACAGTTGAGAGCAACAAGTCCGCATAAGAGAAAAGGGGAGTGGAACAAAATTTCTTCCATACCAGTTTTTACCCCCACCCCATGCAAAATGGGAAATTTGAAAAGAAGGAAATATAAACTATTAAAATTTCAACCACGTTGAAAAATTAGCCAAAATTTTATATTAAAAATAAAAAATATCTAATTTTCGTAAAATTAAAAGTTTTTATAAATTGAATAATAGTTTGAATCATTTGTAACTTACTATCAGCTCTTATTATAAAATAAAAAATCGTATGAATGGTAGTGTTTGAAAATAAAGTGTTTTTATAATCTTTATGAATATGATTATTACTTTAAGGAAAATGCTAGTTCACGGCTATTTATCAATAAATTTTGAAGCTAAGCTGATCTCGAACAATTAACCAACAGTTGAAAAGAAAAAAACATATAACACATAGCATAGAGAGTAAAGGAATTATAAATTTGAAAAACTGTATAAACTACAATTTGCATGATATAGATGCTTCCACACAAGTTCATGGCTATTTATTTATCAATAAATTTTGATAATGAGGCTATTCAAATAACTACATTATACGTGTATTTATTTTCTGCATCCCTTGTAAAATTTCAAACTTCTCTCTCTCAAATGCCTTGTATCTGTTTCACCAAAGAATTAAAAGACATACAATCTTAGCACACATCAACTCAATTAAGATAGAAAGAACCTACAAATACAATTAATATTCGGAAATGATTCTATTACAAAAATTAAACAAGGAATTAGAGAACAGTACCTCATGGGAGCGGAGGAGCGGAGGGAAGGGGACGAAGAGAGAACCAACTAGTAGTGGGTGTTGATGATGCTGGTTGTTTGTTGCGGAGGTGGCGTCTGAACAGAAGGACAAGGACAACGGTGGCCACCAAAAGAAGAATGGTGGCGGCGATCACGACAGGGATAATCCATTTGTGAGAACTACTGGCATGGTGGGGTGGTGAGCTCAAGTCAGGATTATCATAGTGGTAAATGTGATAATGTGGTTCGTTAGGCGGCGGGGAAGCCATGATTGATGGCGGTTTTAGGGACGGCAGATTGAGGGTCGACGGAGGTTTGTGAGTATTATGCTTTCATCTGTCTCTTATTCACCACATGTGAGACTTCATTTATGTTTATAAGAAGATTATTTCAAATCATAATGGTTTCAAATCATAATGGCGTTCAACGTTAAATCATAATGTGATAGTTCATGTGGATTTCAAATCACTTCCATTTTGAATCTTTAGTGAATGCATTGAAAAATTTAAATAATTTAATTGAAATTATGTGTATGGTTGAAATCTTAAGCCAATATTTTTTTCCTTTTTTTGGTAAATTGAGATACATTTCATTAACAAAAACAAATATTATAAACTTTAAAGCTTAAGGCCTTACAAACTTAACATTAAGTTCTTTATTTTCTTAGACTGCAACCCTTTAATGTAGACAATTATTTTGATTTGGCAAAGGAATTCATGCATTAACTAATGATACAGGTTTGAAATCTTCTACTATTACTCTCCTTCTAAATCAAATATAACCACACACGGACAAAAATTCTACTTAACTTGTGCATACCATTGTTCATGTTGTATTGTCTCACGAGATATTACATCACTATAAATTTTGTATTTCGTGTTGATGTTACTCTATAAATTGCATGGTGTATGGTTTATGAGAATAATTTAATGTTTTAGGGAGGGAAAAAGTAGGTTTAATTTAGTTCTTAGGGTTAACCAATGGCTTGACCTAACAAATGTTTATAGTAAGAGAACAAAAGAGATTAAAAGGTAAAGGGTAAAAAACACATGTTTTAACCATAAAATAAACATTTTATATTAAAGTAACCTACCCTATATATATATATATATGAAGAAGTTATCTAAAACTCATTTTATAAGTAACCTACCCCATTAATCTTTTCATTTTGTGTGTGGGTGCTGATTCATTAATGCCTATTAATGTAAAGTCGCCATACTTTCTATTTCACATTGAATGTGGGTGACGTTTTCTTCATAAATTATGAAAAATATAAATAGTTTGATGAGGGTAACAATTTTACCAAATTACACCCTCGCTCTGATTTTGTGAACATCAACCATCCATTCTCTTCAAAAAAAAATATATTAACGACTTATCGCTCGCGAAATTGTTTGAAGAGACAAATAGACAATAGAACTATAGTAGCAGACAACTAACAACTTGGTGGAACATACATGGAAATTGAATAATTGACTAAACACAAATTTCCAGAATAAGTAGAACTAGTGTAGTGTGAATTGAAAAAAGTGGAAGTCCCACATCGGACGGATCACACATTAGTAGTGTTTATATAGTGGGGGTGTAATTAATGGGGGGTAATTAATGGGGGTACATAATTAAGTGAACGAAGTAAGCACTAGAAAAAATATATATTGATATACATTTTATTATTTGGAAATGATAAATTAAATGATTAATTTAATCATTACTAGAAAGTGTTTTCTTAGTCCCCAAGTTTTGCTTAAAATATTTTTGGAACGCAATCTAGAATATTTTGGAATACAATCTGAAATATTTTGGTAGGCAATCTAATATATTTTAGTGCATGATCTGAAATATATTTTGATAGTCAATATTATATTTATGTACTCAATAATATATTCATGTATTGAATAATATATTTTTGTGCTCAATATGATATATTTTGAGACTCAATTTGAGATATTTTTGTACTAGATCTAATATGAGAATTACTTGCTCCCAAAGTTTTGAAGGTGAGAAAAACACAAGAAGGGGGGTTGAATTGTGTTAGTTTTTTCTTCGCTTTCTCCTAAGCTGAAAACATTGATGAAAAGCAGATAAAGTTCTACTTTTGAAGTGATAATCAGAATCTAAATGCAGCGGATAAAAACAGAGAGAGAGAGAGAAGAAAGACACAAAGCAATTATATAGGTTCCTTCCACAAACCGGAAGAAGTACTGTCCCCCTTGCACTTCCAAGGAGAGTTCACTAAAATGTAATCTCAAATTACAACTGCTCAATGCTACAACTAGCACGAGACTTCAAATTACTCAAGCACACAAGCAAGAGATTTCCTATGCTCAAGCACACAAGCAAAAGACTTCCAATGCTCAAGCACAACTGCAAGAGACTTCTAATGCTCAAGCACACAAGCAAGAGACTTTCAATCAAATAGAATTACAAAGAAATTTGTTTGAGTTTGAACACTTGATATACAATCAGTGGTGTTCACAATACAAATCAGTTACAGACTCTTAAGACTCTAGAATTTCTAAAATATGAACTTTGCTAAGAAAATCTAAGTGACTTTCAAATGCAGAACAATAACAAAATATGAACTTTGAATTGTTGTAAGTGTCTAGCTTTTGTGTGTATTCTTGTATTGTTGTATTGTTGAGTCTTGTATTGTTTTCCAACTAGTAAGTCTTCACTCCTTTATATAGAGGTGTGAAAGATACGTTGGAGAATTGCCAGCACACAAAAAGAGTCATTTGAAGCTTGTTGATAATCACCAATGATCTTTTGCCTGATATGGTTGTTGTCCTATGAAGGATCAATTTCAAATGCATTTCTTGTATAAAGGAACATTTTTGCAGGCAGAGCTGTTATTCTTGTCTTGTTGCAGAGATACGAACAGAGTAGTGGAGGAAGTGGTTGTACAGTTCGTACAATTGTCCTTTGTCAACGCTCTTGATAGAACAAGCATCCAATGCTTTCAAATTTCATCTCAAGGGCCGTTGTTATATTCATTCAGTCTTTTGCAATGTCTACACGTGATTAAATCATTTGAACAACCTTTGAAACTTTAAGTCTTTCATCTCCTGAAGAACTTCAGCTTCTGGTGACTTTGCTTCTGATGAAGCGCTGAAGCGCTTCTGATGAACTTGCTTCTGTTGACGTCGTCACTTCAGGAGCACTTGTACTTCATGATTACTTTTCTTCAGATGCTTAAAGCTTCCTTTTTGTTGATTCTTTTGCTCTCTTTTGTTCTTCCAGAACCTTATAAAGATATCAAATTTTGTCTATGGTCCTGTACACTTGAACAAATATTAGCATAACCAATTGACAATTTTTAATACCTTGTTATCATCAAAACTCTAAGGGTAACTTATGTTAAACATTTTTCGTTCCAACAATCCTCCCCACTCTAAGGGTAATGTTTGTTAAACGTATTTTGTTCGAACAAGTTTCTCACTTATTAGTTGTGAACTTTCTCTATACATAGAGAGCTCACACAGTGCATTCTACACATCGAAATTCACAGTTGATGCTTCCTGTGCTTTTCCTTTGTTCTCCCTCCTTCGACTTGTGTTGACAAGTCCTTCTCCTTTTTCTACTCCTTTATGTCCCTTCGGAATTAAGAGTGTTCTTAAGACCATAGTCCATCTTCGATTTATTATCCTTTCGGAAATAAGAATGGTCTTAAGAGCATAGTCCCTTCAATTTTTTATGTCTCTTTAGAATAAATAATATTTTAAGATCATGGTCCCTTTTTCGGTATAATAAAGATGATCTTAAATATATATTCTTCTTCAATTCTTGGAGAAGTTAGATGTTAGACTGGTAGTAATACCATATTTGAGTGGTCATAGCACCATAGTTTGAGAAGTTAAAATTAGAATGGTAGTAACACTATATTTGAGTGGTCATAGTACCATAGTTGGAGAAGTTAAAATCAGAATGGTGGTAACACTATATTTGAGTTGTCTCAACACCATAATAGAATGGTAACAATACCATATTGGTTTCAGTATTAAAGAGTGGTCTTAGTACCATATTAGAGGGTGTTATTTCTCGAACGATCATTTACGGTGCAGTATTTAATCGAACAGGTGAACTGGGCTGTTTTATCCTGGAGGCACACGGTTGTTAGTCTACCTTGCACAATTTCGAGTAATGTTGTGATTTGTCATAAAGAAAATGACCTGGTCGTGACTCAACTCGATAGGACTTTAAGAAGACTCAACATGGTAATATCTTCGGTGGTGTTTTCGATCTTATCAAAAAAAAGTTACGTTTCTGAACCTGAAAAACAACACAACTTAACACAAGTATTTCTGAACCCAAACTTGTTTTTTCATATAAAAAATCATTTTATTTTATAGAATATTTCAATCAATATAACATTTATAATTAGTTAATTACCTCATCAATACTACGCCCAATAATACCAACTTTGTTCAACTTATCACAAATACGTAATCTAGCATGAATAGCTAACCAATTTTATCCTATGTAATCTTCGCCATAATGAAGGTAACCAATGATATGGGTTAGCATGAATAGCTAACCAATTTTATCCTATACAATTACTAGCCTTAAAAAGTTATTTAATAGGGTACTCCGTGTGAGAATGCCATTCATGCTCATGATCACGACTTTAAACAAAATCGGACTCTAATATCAAATTTGTGACCAGCCATCTCAAATCATAGCGGACACACAAGCAAACACGGATTAATCACCTAATATAAAATAACACATGGAATGAGGAATGCTAGGGTCACACCTTCTAACACACTCCTCCAACACACTTCAATTATAATTTGACACATCATCTACTTGTTTTGTTATTTTACCTATTATCCGGTTGTGCAGGTTGAGAAAATACATTTTCTTTTGGAAATTTATCTGCACTGTTCACACATAAAAAAACTGCAATGCTCATGGCTGTCCCAATTTCCATAGTTTCTTCCAATCTTTCTCACACACAGTTCATGCCTAGCTCCTCTGTTTCTATCAAGCTCTTATGGTCAATTTCTTAAGCATTATAGATGTTACCGTTGATTTCAAAGAACCCATTTACAGTCCTTACCAAATTGAAAGAAAATATTCAAACTTTACCCAAACCCATTTGCAAACAAGTCTTGAATTGAATGGGAACCTTTTAATGAGGTTTAATTTGTCATATTTTTATTCATCTCTAACCTTCAATTAAAACATGACAGTAATAAACATTAGAACGAAAATAAAGATATTCAAACATGTTTGAATTGAAAAAAGATTTGAAGAAAGATTGTCGAAACTGAACTCAAAAAGTGGGGAAGTGAATTTTTCCAAAAAGTAAATAGCAAAGAATGATTGTTTTGGATGCAATTTTTTTACAGGCCCCCTTCATGAATCCTTGAATTTGGAAGAGATGATGGTGGTAAGTTGAAGTGCACGGGAAGCTGAAAAGCTATTTTTTTAAGTTAAAATCAACAAATAATAAATGGTGAAACCGGTAGCAAGTTATTAATGGATGAGGTGTTGAACTATAATTGGAATGTGTTAGAGAGTGCGATATTAGCATTTCTCTGCATGAAATTACAATTTCTGATTTGTTGGATGCAGTATTAAACAACAACGGCGTTTGTAAATCTCTCCTTTCAAACAAAAAAATGACGTTTGTAAACCACTATATACATTAATTAAAAGCATGGTAATTAAAATATTAATGTATCGTAATTTAAATACTAATGTTGTTGTCATCGGGATATCTTAAAGACACCTGCTGAAGGTCAAAGATGGTGGACACAAAAAAACTAATGTTGTTTAAAAAATAATAATTGGATAGGGAGATTGTTGTGTCAAATGTTCTTAGAAACACACACCAAATTGGATAGCTACATGTTACAAGTATTGGCAATCATTTGTATGATGATTGTGCATGTTCAGAGTGGTGTAGTCTTTGTAATTTACACGGTCGGTAAAACTTGCAAGGCTAGTTCTATATGGGTGCATATGAAATTCATGAACATCACATTACAATGTGTTGACCTTCTTAAATTGTTTTACTCAGTTCTCCCCTTGTACAAATTAGATATCCTTCCAACCTTGTTAGTACATCCCAGTCACGTTGAACCATTTGACTAACCAATCTCTGAACGTAGTACACACTTATTGCTTTTACATTTGTGTTTAAGATCCCATTGGCCGAACCCACTTGGGTTGACCTTCTGGTATTAACTTGGGACCTGAGAGTGTACTTTTTCTCAAAGTCTCAAGTTCGATTATCTCTAGTATTAATTTACGAGGACTAATTTAGCTTCTTTAAAAAAAAAAAAAAAACCCCAGAGGCCGAATATTACGGTGTCTTAAATTGTGTGGTTGATAATTAGTATGGCTGGCCCGGGTTATGACCAACAATAGTTTTCAGGATGTCCCTATCAGTATCAGGGAAATACTTTGCCTTTAGAACTTGAATGGATACTGGTCTACTATGGATTCATGCTCAAATTTGATCTTTATAATTAATTAGAGTGATTAATTATATTAGGAATTTAGAATTAGAAGGAAAGTAACAATTGAGTGCTAGATTAATATTATTATCTTGCCACAAGGTACACATTTAGAAACAATGAAAAAAGAAAGAGAAAAATTTAGAGAGAGAGGGATAAAAACATATAGAGGGAGACAAGAAGGAGAAAGAAAGGAGAGCAAATTATCGACGTTAAAGACTAGCCATTAATTAATTTCAAGTAAGCATATTTTTTACTCTTACTTTTTTTTTCTCTCATTAATAATTATTCTTAGAAATCAATTTTCTGTTAAGAAAATCTAGAGTGAGTTTACCCACGTTGAAAACAATTTTTGAAGTAAACCTTAATTTTATACTGCTGATATTTAAGACAAATTCTAAGTCATAGTTTCTTTTACATTCAGTATCGGTATACTTTAAGCCATAGTTTTACAGCATTTTGATTTTAAATATTCTATTCATTATTGTTTATAAGTTTAAATCATAATGAAATGAATTTAAAGCTATACTTTTATTCTGATTCTGATTTAATCATTTTATTCAAATAATTGATTATAAAGTGTTACTTCTATAATAGTTTTATTTATATCGGAGTTAAAAGACGATGTTTTGATAGGAAAATTACTAGGTAGGACTAGGAGTTGTAAATTATACCTTAACCAAAGTCAAGCCTTCGGTAAGAATTAGGAGCAAGGGAAATTGGAAACTAAGTTAGTAAGTTTATTTATGAAGGTGTAGATTTGGGTTTGGTGGAGCAAAGACAACGGGTTGAAATCTTAATAGCGACTATTTGCTAAGGTAAGGGAAAAGGCGCTCCATTATTTATTTTTTATATGTATCTACTTGTTGATAACATGATTATGTTTTGAGCTTGTTTATGTACTGTATTATGTGCACGTATTATATGAACTTGATTTTGTATTGCTTGATTTTGAGTATAACTTGTTGTTTTCATGCCTGAATTGTGGTCTTGCATATTTTGCAAGCTGGGGTTACTGTTGGTGTAATTTGTGTCTCTCACATATGGTTAAGACAATGATTAATTTAGTCGGATACTCATTGTGAGTGATCTATTTTGTGGAGTTAATAATCAGGTGTCGTATGCATACATTCATGGTCGCATGGTGCCTTCCTTCTTTAAGAAAAATGGTCACATGGTGCCTTCTTTCTTTAAAAAAAAAAATGGTCGCATGGTACCCATAATTGGTTGGAACCCGAAGTCTTGAGTGCCCATAATTGGTTGGGGCTTGGTGTTTTCCTTTTGAGTGCTCATAATTGGTTGAGGCTCATTGTTTTCTTTTCGTACCCATAATTGGTTGGGACCCGTGGGATATGTGATGTCCATAATTGGTTGGAGCCATGGTGGAGTGTTCATAATTGGTAGAATCCCACAAATATCTATGAAGAACTTTTTGTTGCTTTATAAGGGAGGTGATATTCAGATCATTTGCAGTCGCATATAGGTCAAACTTTAGGGTGTTGTGCATTTGTCGAGTCCACTTGTGTTTTGGATGTTGACATTTTGTGTACTTTATATTAATATTTGTACTACTTGCATACCTTGAAATACATGTTAAATTATATATGTATAACTTGTATATTTGTTGTTGTTTGGGAGTTGACCCTTTTTCTGTATTTGAAAATAGATAATGATCATGACTTATAGATTGAGGCTTCGAGATATGTGGACCTTTGTTGCGCCTTGGCGAGATTTTACCCAAGCGTCCAAAGTTATGACCAACTAGGGTGTGTTTTTGGATAGTGAAAGGCCAAGAGCCTTGCTCTTAGGAATTTTATATTTTGATGTAAAACAACAGTGATTTATTATTTTGAAAGTTCAAAAGAGAAATTTATTTATTTTTTTACTTTGAAGCTAGGGAGTTTTAAGTTATTAATCTTCTTTTAAAAAAAATATGCACCATTTTCGATAAATATTATATAAGTTAATGTCTATCTAGGTCGTTACACTCATTAAGCTTGTTCTCTTGCAGTATATCCATCTTAATCTAATGAACTTTTGACTGTCCCTCCTTGCTTCCCCACCAAAAGCTACATCTAGCTTTTACAAATTTTTCACAAATACCTTGGGGGAGCATGCCACAGCTCAAAGAGTACATCAGAATGGCTTGGGCTACTATATTAATAAAGATTTGTCTTCCCGCAAGGGATAATTTTTTCTCTTTCCATCCTTTCAATTTGTTCTTTAGTTTATCCACAATAAAACCAAAATCTAGATTCTTGGCTCTTGTTTATAGTAATCACAAGCATTTTAGATAAAATATAAACTGAAAAGTATCAATAATGATAACATTAAACCAATTTTTATTAGGTTGTTATGTAAACTTAAAAATCTGCTTCATAATTTAAAATAAGCCAACCATCAAACAATTTTTATCCAAAAACTATGGAGTTTTTCATTTCTTCATTGTACTCGGAGACAGGTAGGACAAAGGGAATACTCTTGTCAAGCGAAAAATGTTGATTTTTTAGTCTTATTATTAATGATTATTTTAATAAAAGAAAACAAAAATAACACAAAGTTAACATAATTTTGCATAATTAAGTAGATGTAACTGTTTTTAATAGATGTTGTAAAGTTCTTATATATACCTTCTTTTTTGCATAACGACGCCTAAACGCATAATATAGTTTCAAATAATTGTGTCTTTAACGATCTTTCAACATCTTTCCCTTTTTAAATAAACTTTAGTAGCGACTTAAGTTATTTTCAAACAACCCTCAAATTTTTTGGTCGCAACACACTTGTTATTTAAATAAGTATATATGGATCTTTACTATTTAAAATCGGAAGATTTTCTTTTTTAAATAAATCTTTGAAAATTAAATAACACGATTTGTAGACAAATTAAGCTACAAATAAATTATATTATGAAATGAACGGTTCTAAACATTGGTGCAAATATAATTTAATTTATTTTCTGTAGAAGTTTATAATAAGATAAATTAATCACCACAATTTCCTCCCGGTCCTCCAAATTGGAGAGAAAATCCAACGTCCCGTCCTTGATCTCCATAGTATTCAGCAGAAAAGCATTTAGGTTTGTCAGAGAATGTTCTTATCAAACTTTTATCCGGACCAATGTCCTTTCTGGAGTCACTCTGATATGTAACATATTTAAAATAGGCTGCATGATCAAATATATTATCTGGAAAATATCCAGAACCCATTGGTGGACTAGGAGAACCCCTAGGAGTTGCTGTACTACCTCCCCACCCTACTTGATCGGCAAAGGTCAACTTGGGGAATAAGGATGCTGGAAAATATCCAAGAGTCTCCATTTCATTATATAGCCACCAATTTTTTGTTTCAGAATCCTGGATACATCAACAAACTATACTAGGGAATATACTTTTCTTGATCTTCACAATTACAAATGAAAAATTTGGATTTAATAAATAAGGGGAATGGATTTCCTCCTGTGAATATCTCTCCAGTCTTGTGACACAATCTGCACCATTAATTGTCTTCTCTCTTATATTTTCAACATTTAAAATTCCCACATGCATTAATTTTTAATGGACAAGATTTTACAGGACTCTCATGTGATTGGAGAGGATCGAAACCCATAAATAAGTATCATATATTTTTATTATTGTAGAAATTTTATGTTATGAAAAATACCTGAATAATAGATAATTTGATTTCAATAATATCTCCACCACGGATAGATGTTTTGTCAAATCCTCCACCAAGGTAGGAATTTTGGCTTGTTTGAACAAAACCTGAACATTGTAAGTTGTAGCACCCGGTCTTCTGGTAATTATCTGTCTGTAATTTTTCAACATCACATTATATCTTGAATAAATGAATTTTGTATTTGTATGATTAACCTTGAATGAAAAAGATTAAAAGAAAACATGAAAAAGGGAGTGTATAAAGTTATAAACTCAAAATTGGAAGAAGAAATAAGAAGGCCAACAAAAATCCCTACCGTCCAGATTGCAAACAAATGAGTTGCATTATCATTGTATAATTGCGGAGCCACCTAATATTAAATTGACAAATCAAACACAAATATCATTTCAGTGTGAAAACTATATTTTTTAATAAAACAAACTATAAATCAACAAAATGAAACTCACATGCCACCCAATGGCAATAAAATTTGTGTTATCTGCAACTCCATTTCGAACCCATATCATAGCTGTACTTGATTGATCCTTCTGAACGTTTAAAGCATAAACACTAGTTGTTCCACCAACTCCGTAATAAGAAACATCTCTAGGTGCTTTTTGGAGAGCGACTTCTGCAACCTATATATACATATTCATATTTTTTTTTTTAAGCAAAATACAAATATATAAAATAAAATAAAAGTACAAAAGACTGGGGGGCGTACACCTGACCTAGTGAGAACACACAAAAGTGTAATAAACACCCCTTAAAGGGAAAGATAACCATAATCAAGCTACACTTTTTCGGACCAACCCTAAAGGGTAACAAAATAAACTTAAACGAAGAAACAAATTATGAAGCTAACATACTCATCCACCACGGGTACAATTCAACGATCCCAACTCGGGGCACGAAACCAAATTGCAAAAGATAGTGGTGTATGATTGTGTTGCTCCGTATTAGTAGAATGATGGTTTCTCTGTATCAAAACTGATAGATGAAACTTGCCCGCCAACACGGAACAGCTCCACGTACCACCACTTACTACGAAAACCCATAACAAGTTAACAGCCACAAAATCAACCTAAATCAGACCAATATCGAGAAGCCATCGCTCTTTCGAGCACTATAGTCCAAAAGCACAAACCAAAGTAGAAGGATTTTCAACCCAACAACATTAAACTAATCGAACCTGAAATCAGAACCAAATCAACATATTCAAACCTCTATGAAAACGACGATGATGACGTGGCCGTAGCAACCGCTGTTTCGAACAAACCTTTAAACCAACCAGATCCTTGAAAACCAAGACAAGGCTTTTGACGACGCTTACTTAGCTCACACCCGAATCAGAAAAACAACATTTGATCAAACGAACCCAACAACGTTATAGAGAATCAGGATAACAGATCCAACACGTTTGGTTGTGAAACAACCTCAAACGCGTTCTCAAACCAACACTCAAACCCATCGGCGCTACAAAGGCTCAGGGAAGGAAACCTATGAGAATAACAATACCACCGAAAGATCTGGTGTTTAAACACCCCCATCGGGAACCACTCATCGCACCACCGCCGACAAAGGTTTACATCTTGAGTGAAGGGTTTGGATTTGGGAGAGAGGGTGAATCGGAGAGGTGAAAGAAAGTCGGTTTGTAGAGAAAGGTAAGAGATTTTCAGAGAGAGAGAGAGAGAGAGAGAGAGAGAGAGAGAGAGAGAGAGAGAGAGAG
>Ga0228710_1001360_pt1 | contig 36445 bp, 12 predicted proteins | sample MedpolnodulmetaG_FD_177995 | JGI IMG/M metagenome (GOLD analysis project Ga0228710, IMG submission 177995) | Root nodule microbial communities from Medicago polymorpha collected in Santa Monica, California, United States - pink nodules | ecosystem: Host-associated > Plants > Roots > Nodule...
TTTATTTTTTTTTTTTTTTTTTTAAGAAAGGGGTACCCATATTTTATTATTTGGGAATATGTGAACACGTAATAATTTAGGGCCGTTTGTTTTATTTTATTTTTTTTAAATAGATTTTTAGAGTGTAATATCTTTGTGCTACAATTCTTTTAACAAAGAAATTTTTATAGCGTATTTTGATTTCAACAATTAAAAAGATCGAAGCTTCACCTATTCACAAATCGCTTGCAGCTTGTCTTCTTTCCTTTGAAAAGCTCTATTATTACGCTCTTTCCATATTGTCCGGATAACTGACATCCAAATAATGTTCATGGATTCTTTTGAAAAGTCGCAATGCCCTCCAAACTGGTGAAAATGATTTTGAAAAGAGTCATGGAAAGCTGTTGAGTAGCCAAGTCATCCCACAATGTGCTGCCATATACCACAATACAGAAATAAGTGATCTCAGTCCTCGTTAAGACCACAATTTTGTTCAGAAATTAATAGAACACGTCTTTGGAAAAGTTTGTCTCTAGTTGGAATCCAATTTAGAAACAAACGCCACGCAAAAATCGAAACTTTGAGAGGCACCGCTTGTCTCTAATTTTTTTATACTAAAATTTTGAAAAAATCTCTAAAGAAAAAAGCTACTTCAAATAGTTTTTCATAAAAATCATTTTTGAGAGATGTAACTTTGAAAAAATATGTGATTTTTGTTATGTAAAATCTCTAACAATGAATATTTAAGTTAGTGAACGCCAAAATCTCATTTTTTAACTTCTGGCAATTGAGTTTAAAATAACTTCCATTATTTTTGAGTAAATTTCTAAAAAATTCATTTTTACAAATACAAAGAAAAATCTATTTTTTTAAATCTATAACAGGCCCCTAATAAGGAGTGAATAATCAATTATCTTTGAAATTGTAACATCTTGTTAAAACCCTCTTAAAATTATCAAACATTAGTCAATTACCCTCGAAATTTTAAATTTGAGGGTATTTGCACATAAGTTCAAAATTTAAGAGGGGTATTTGCACATAAGTTTTAATTTTGATGGGGTATTTGTCTATTTTTATAATCACACATATTTTAGACAAAAAAACTAAAACTAAAAAATAGTCAATTACCCCATTTGACGTGAACTAACCTTCAACCTACACGAAAGCCAATTTCATGAGGGTTTTTGAAGTTTCACAAAATTCGAGGGTTTTTTGACGAAGTATAATTTTTTTTACATCTTAATCAAGTGCGGAAAAGTAACCTCTACTTGATCAACAACTAACAAGTGGCTTATTTTAGTCGGACACGACTCGTAAAATTCATCTTATTTTCACGATACATCCAATTTTAACTAACACGTCATCACACATATTTGCTTCGCGATACAAATGTTTAACCTTCACTTCTCATTTCATTTGAAGAAGTTGTCCAATTTTTTAAAGAAACCTCCTACCACTTGCATTACTCTTTTTCCCCCTCATAATAATATTCACCATCGCTAGTGAATCCACTTACATTTCTATTGCAGTGAACCTCAATCGTCTCGCATACCGGAGACCCTCCAAAACTTCCTACATCTCCATAACAAAAGCACCACACTACCCTAAAAAATGGGATGACTAATCACTCACCTTCCACACCACTAATAAGTCCTCCACATCCCGCGATACTACCATCCTTATAAACACGTCAGTATTAATCTTGGTCCACCCTTTAGCAGTCCCTTCAATCCCACCTTCTCTAAACGTGTCGGCTGAGATATAACGATAGCAGACCTTGTTGTTGCAATGTGATAATCACCAACATAACTCATAATGATATTTTAGCATGTAAAGGTCTTTGAAAATTATCATTATGAGTTTCCTTGTTTCTGTTGAAACACTAGTTGAATTTGAGTGGAAGTTGGAAGAGTAAACACATGTCGCGTTGAAAAGAACTAGTGTTGGTATGAATTGAACAAATGTCTCACATTCGAAAGGACATGGCCACTAGTGGTGTTTCCATGGGTGTGTCTGCCGCCGGGGTTGGGTCAAAAAGAAATATATTTTTTATCACCTGAAATTGTTAATTTTTTTTATTAATTTAATCATTGTACGAAAACGTTTTCTTAACGAATAAGTTTCGTTATAATTCGATCCAACAGAACATGCGGAAAATTATGGATGTATCCGCTTGTGTGAAAACAGATTCGCGAATTGCTTAATAATTAAGTTTGTTTAATCTGCAAGTTAGCGTAATCTTTAAGTCACTCCAGATTTCTTACGAACTCTCCATATAAAAGGAGAGTTCGCCTCAGTTATCATGCACACCGAAAAGTATTGTTGATGCTTCTAATATTTTTCTTCTCTCTCTCCCTTTTCGACTTGTGTCGACGAATCTTTCTTCTTTTCTTCTGCCATATTGAGGATGTTATTTCTCGAACGATTACTTATGATGCAGTATGTAATCAAGCAGATGAACTAAGCTATTTTATCCTGCGGGCCGCGCAATTGATAGCCTACCTTGTTACAAATTCGGGAAGTGCCGCGAAATGTCTTAAAGAAAGTGATCTGGTCATGACTCAACCCGGTAATCTCTTCGGTGATGAATTTTTCTATTTAAGGTACTTTTTCTAATTTCAAAAACAAAAATTTTAAGACGTTTATAAAAACACCATGACTACCGAAAAAATTATCGTGTCTGAAACGTATGGTAACTTCAATAAGTCATTTCGATTTCATGGCGGTCTCTTCAAACGTTGGCAACAAAAGATGCTATTTTCCTTTACCACGAAAAAAGTTGCCAACGTCTTGAAGGAAGACATGCCTTTGATGCCGCAGAGTTTGATTCCAACCAAATCGAATAATAATGGTATCACTCTGTCACGTCATTTTTTTTTGTGATCAAAACTATTTGATTAGCGTTTGACTCACTTTTATTTACAAAAGTACTTTTAATTAATTTTTCAAAAGAATGGAAAAAAGTTCAAACACCATTTTAAAAGATTAAGGGTTCGGGGGTTAGTTATATTTAGGGAAGGTGTTAGCACCCTAAATATCCATAGTATCCTATGGGAACCTCTTGATTTTATTTCATTAATTGCGCTATAACTTGCTTGCTTTTAAAAATGGAATTTAAAGTGATAAAAAGAAAAAAGGAGACCTATTTTATCTACATTTTTTATTGTTTGGAAGGACTAGTGTCATTTGCCTACTTACCCGTGAGGGATCAAAACTTCGTAGTTCGGGGTAGAAATTGACGTTATTGATTGTGTGTTTTTTATTAGTTTTGAAAAAGTTTAAAAAAGAAAAGTCAAATGGCAAAATAAGCTTGTTTTGTATTTTTTATGTTTAAAAGAAAATGACTTAAAGTATGATTAAAGTTGATTGCAATTTTGATTTACGAAAGAAATAAAATAAAAGGATTACTTGATTTTTGAATCAATGTTTATTGAGAAAATGATTTTTTTGTGATTTTTGTGGTTATTTGCATGTTTTTTTTGTTTTTGAATAATAATTAAACTAAAATTAAAACTAACGGAGCGAGAAAATAAAGCGTAGGTAATTTGTGGTGACGTTGGATCACCCACAAAAACCTTTGACCTAAACTAGAAGCATAAAAATAAAGCATATACACACACGCACACATGAATGATAAGCCTAATATACATTCTAAAGTCGGCGGGAAAATAAATGACATAAATTAATATTAATGTGCAAAATCATAAAACTAAACTAAAATGCATGAATGATTTACATTAAAACCTAGTATACAATCTAAATTACTGCTGTAAAATAGATGCCAAAATAAAATGCAAAATAATATAATAAACCTAAACCTGTTTTAAGATGATACCAAGAGAATTGCCACAGCCAGAGTTAATTCATTGTAATTGGGATTGAAAGCCGAGCGGAACAGCGGCAGAACCACACAAATCGAACAGCAAGAACTATATTACTAATGCTAAATCATGTGTCACAATAGCACTAAATAAATAATGAATAGTATAGCAACATAGTAGTGACAACATGAATTAGATAAAGTAAAAGCAAATGGAATTGTTGAAACACTGTGGCAGCCGCAAATGGGCGTGAAAGGCATAATTAATACAGTGCATGTGAAAAATATAGTAGCAGCAAAACAAAAGAAAGTATTATGAATCAGAATTAAAAAACACAGAATTGGAATTGGAATACGGCGGTGCAGTAAACAAGGAAATAATTGGAATCGATGGAATAGCAAACACAAAGGTGGTTATGGAATTTTTTGGGATATATGATACTGAATTCTATAAAAAAAAACGGTGGCTAAAAGGTTTCAAAAGAAATAAAATGAAAACTGAAAAGTGGGTGGAAATTGTGTTGTTGGGCAAAATTGTGTGTGTGGAGGTTGCCTTTTATAGGATTAGGGTTGATGTAGAAATGGAAATAACTTTGAGGAGAAGAAAACGTGTTGACTTTTGTGACTTGCTCCTAAAGTTGTGGCAGAGAAGAGAAAGATTTTTTCAGACCTTGGCATATATTTTTTGGACTCATTGAATTCCTTTAGACATTTTCAGACATCAATAAAAATAAACAAATAAATAAATAAAAACAGTTAAAAGAAAAGGAAAATAAAATAAAAAAGACTAAAATAAAAATAAAGAAAAACAAAAATGAGAATTAAAAATCAAAATTAAAAGTGAATGAATAATAGAAAAACTAAAAAAAAAGAAAAGAAGAGGGTCCGACTCGGAACAAAGAATGAGGTATTTTAAAACACCTCTCTGCCGAATTTTTCTCTGAAAAGTCAAAGACTATTCAGGGTCAAAAGACGTATGAATGTAAGATCTTAGGTCAAAAATTGGGGTATGACACACTCTTATGGATTCAGATATGTCTGATCCTATTGAAAAGGAGAAACATGTTGAGAAGATGAAACAAGTCATTACAAATATTGCCTTATCTTTGCAAAAACTATATTTTAAATGGACTCAGAGATGATATATATGACTATTACAAACTCTGCGATATTGCTAAATAGGTGTGAGAAGCACTTCAGAAAAAGTATGATACAGAAGAAGCTGGAGCCAAAACGTGTGTTGTGAGCCGCTACCTGAACTTCAAGATGAATGATGACAAACCTGTGGAGGCATAATCTCATGAATTGCAGAAGATAGCTCACAAAATTGTTGTCGAAGGTATGCAATTACCTGAACAATTTCTAATTGTTGTTATTATTGACAAACTGCCACCTACTTGGAAAAACGTCAAGATCTTAGGCATAAAATTAAGGAGCCCTCTCTTGAAAGTATGATTACTCGCCTTCGTATTGAAGAAGTGGTGAGGAAATAAGATATAAAAGAAGAGGTGTTTACTGTCTCGAACAACAACACTAAAAAGAAATCTGTAGGTTATGTTTTAAAGCCTTATGACATAAAATTTAAGAATCAAAGTTGCCATGTGAATAAGAATTTCAATCAGAATAAGAATGGGAACCCCCAAAGAATCCAGAATCAACAACCACCAAAGATTAACTCGGTTCTACATTCAATTGCAACAATTGCGGATTACCAGGTCATGTGCTTCCTTGAATTTGTTAACAATCTTCAATGGTAGAGGATCCCCATGAAATGTTTTGCACGTTAAGGAGCTCTAATTTTCTACGGTTTCAACCAAATCGCATCTTGCACAACATTATCAATGTTTGACATCACATTATAAATTGACGCAATTGTGAAATTTCCATCCGTAGAACCCGACCACATTTGCTTATCGCTGCCATAACCTCGACATCACATCATAACTTTGACAGTCTTAGAAAATTAAGATACGGTTAATATGTTTTTTATTTTTTAACTTTAAAAAAATGCATTAAATGAGTTCTTTTTTTACTAAAATAATTTAAGGTAAAAATAGCAATGCTTATCTTCTTTTTTTTTAAAGGTGCTTATCTAAATTTATTATTTTCCAAACTGTAGCACTTTTAAAATTATAATAAATTGTAGAGCTGTTTTTTATTGGAGTGTGAAGTCTGTCTTGGGTTGATCTTAACCTTCCCGGCCCTACTATTATTGTAGTGTGTCTGTGCCTCGCAAACCAAAACAGGAATAAGACAAACATTACTTTTAAAAAAGAAATCTGAATAGATTATTCAGTAATATTTTTTCCTTTTTTTCAATAAAATAAAAAATATATTATTGAATAATTATTTTTCAAAGTTTTATTTTAGATATAAAAAAAAACCACCTCATATTTCTTTGTACTTCATTTTAATAACATTTTATCTTTTTTTTTTTCCTGAGAAAAATATATTGCTCATTCCGTTCCTTTTTAAGTGTCATTTAATGTGGATTTAATGTTCCTATTTAATTGTCGTTTTAGTATTTTAAGAATACGATTTGTCACATTCTTAAATCGTAAGTTTTAAGAGAGAGAAGCTCTCACTTCTCTCTAACCCTCCTCCCGAGCTCTGTTTAGGGTTTCCTATTCATCTAAGTGGTGGTTGTTCCCCAACACTTCCTGGTCCGCCCTCCCTACTTTGGAGTACACTCCTAGGTACTCCTAGTATCCCTTTCCTTTTTCATTTGATCCTTGATTCCGGTGTGTTCTTCCATGGAGGGTTGGAAGAGTGTCAAAACCACACAACAACCCATCAAGCTTCCATCCACTCTTGTCAAAGATCTCTCTCAAGGAGAGATACCCCCACCAAAGCCTCCCCCTCCAAACCACTTCTCTGTGACTACTCCAACTTCATCATATCTGGTTTCGATCCGGCCACCGCTAAAACCATAGTGGTTTTATTGTGGGTTGGTGTTTTCTACTGTTTCTTGCTTTTGCTTTATTCTATGAATATTCAAAAAGGAAAAAAGAGTGGAAGACTAATTGGAAATTGACTTAAAATAATTAAAGAGATGTGCACAATATTTAAAAAATTGTCAGTTATTTGTAATGAGAGAAAGAGAGTGTGCAACAAAAAAAAATAGAGATATGTTGGAGAAAGAGATAGTAACTAACAATTATTTGTTACAAGAGAAAGATAAAATATATTAAATATATTGAAAATGGAAAGTGTGTGCAAAAAATAAAAATTTATTGGTGGATTAAAATGAGGGTATAATAAGACGAAAATGTGTAAAAATACACTTTGCTAATTTAGTGCTAATATTTCAAAACGACACTTAAAAAGGAACCGAAAGAGTATATTTATTCAAAATGATTTTCACATTTTCTTATGTAATTTTTTTTATGATAAGTTACGTCTCAAACAGTTAACTGAGTCGAAAATAGTTTTACGGTTGTTTAATATGATCAAAACAAATTTTTTGTAGTACATTATTTTACGAGTAAATAGGCAATTATTCCCCTGAAATTGTAAGTTTCGTCAATTACCCTTGATATCAACAAAACTTCAATTACTCTTTTGAAATTGCATAACGTTAATCAATTTACCTCCTCTGTCAAACTCCTTTGTTAGTCAACATGACGTGGTAGTTGACTGTCTATGTGGCACTGCCACGTGTCTGACGTGTCATGCCACGTCACATGTGATAATTTTTTCTTCAAATTTTTCTTTTTTGAAAATAAAATATGGTTTTTCTTTACGATTATGAGCAAATACCCCCTAAAATTCTGCACTTGTTAGCCTATAAATTTTAAGGCTATCTTAAATGTAGTCAAACTAAGGTGACCTTATAAAATCGAAAGAAACGATATGTTTTTCATATCTAGATATTTGATCGAAGGTTGGACTTGCTGGAAATACTCGAAGTGTGGATTTCAATTCGATAAAGCGGAAAAATATCGAAGAGCAGTTCATTTTTGGATAAGGTCAAGCAACGGATATTTCTAAGGGATAATTGTTTGAATTTTAAATCGAATAGATATTTGTTGTCCGTTTTTAGCGGTTGTAGTTTCAAATCTTAATGTAGGTTGTTACTTTCTATTAGTATAAATAGGAGTTTTTCATAAGGAAAAGAAGTCACAATTCAATCATACACAAAACTTACACTCAAACTATACGCATTCAAGAGAGAAACGAGTCACAAGTTGCAATATATGAACATGTGTACCAATTTACATTCAATCAATGCAACTTAAGTTTGTTTTCTTAAATATCTTTGCAATTTACTTGTTTATTTCAAGCAATCCCTTTTATTTTCATTTTGAAAGTAACTTCGACGGATTTAACTGAGTTAGATTCGACAATTATCTTCATACTCTTTCTATGTTATTGAAGAACAATCATACATTTTTGGGAAATGAAAAGCACAATATGTCCTTAAGATTTACCGGTTGATCTTGCAAGTAATTAATTTTAAACCAGCGGTTGTTTACCAAAAATCAGTGTAAACAACACTAATGTGCAAAATGCCCACTTAATTAGAAAATTTATATTTTTTCTTATCATTGACTCAAGATATTAAAAGCAAACAATTAAAAGTTAACTTTAATACTTTAAGCTCTACGAGCCCCCTAAACTAAGCCATGAGGGAAAATTCATGCCTAATGGAGGATGAATATATTTGTGTGTGAGTAAAATAAAGCCCCCTCTTTTTGAAGTATTTTCTTCAAATCAACCATTTCTTCAAATGAGTTTATCAATTCTATGTCTAGCCTTCTTGATAAGCTTTTGTAATTAAATTCCTCCTTCAACTTTATCATGTTTTCCACCTTCATGGCCTACAAGATGCACAAATATTGAACATAAGTAATGATTAGTGGTTACAGGATACTATTTCATTTCTCACTCCATGCAATATCTCCCAAGTGAAGTTCTTGTTGTACCTGTTAAAACTTTAAGATGTCAAACACATACTGCACAGATTTGGTTCATAAAATTTGAAGATGCTTCACAATTTCAACAAAATGTGTATTTCATCGTATCTTTTAAGTCAAGGATAAGAAGAAAAAAAATATAAATTTTTAAGTTCAAAGAGCACTTTGCACATAAGTGCAAAACTTTGGGGGTATTTGCTCACAGAGGAATTTGATAGAGGAGGTAAATTGATTAACATTATGCAATTTCAAGGGATAATTGAAGTTTTGTTGATGTCAGAGGGTAATTGATGAAACTTACGATTTCAAAGGGTAATTGTCTATTTTTACTCATTATTTTACGGTCATGTACACATAGCAATAGTAAAAAAGGATGAAAGACGGAGATTGGTATAACAATGTAAATATTTATATAAATGAATAATACCCATCAAAGACCCACTCTCTCTAAGAATCCGAGAGTTAAGACCAAAAATAAAAGATACAATTTTTGACATCAAAACTTGACGTTGAATAGGTTTGTCATTTGATTTTGTTGTGTGTATTTTTGTAGATTTTCACGTTCAATCAATCATATAAAATATTGTGATGTAAATCCAAACCAAAATTGCCAAAAACAAAGATACTAACATTGAAACCTCATTTTGTCAACAAAAAAAAAATTGAAAATTCATGCTATTGTAAAGTAAAAAGGCATTAATGATAATAATTCATATGATGTCCATGTATGAATATATATTCCTATTACTTTCTCAGTAAAGATCTGGATTGGTCTCTTGTATAATTACTGTTTCCACGAAGCTATAATATATTATTGTTGGTAGGATTTGATGAAAGTTCAAAATATAGATATAGTCTTGATTCATGTGGCTACTTGCGGGGATTCAAGTTGGGGAATAGACCCAAGATATAGTCGTGCATGAAATCATGCCTTGTCAGGATCCCAACAATTGGAGGCCTCTGCACAATGTGTAACATTTACAAATATTAGTTATAATAATAAAGGTAATTCATCATTCAACTCTAATTAACAACAACACAAATAAATATTGCAAAAGAGATTACTTACTCCTGGTTTCTTAGGCACAACTAGCAAATGCCTGAGTCCAAGCTCCCGAAAAAGAAGAGCAGCTTTTGCAAGAGACATTGTTTCAACAACAGTATATGGAGAAGTATTTGTGATTGGATGAAGATCAACAAACATTTCCATCTCCTCTTGTGAAATGTCCAAATCCTCCACCCTTATCCCTCTTCCCAAACCTGGTTTTGCAAAATCCCTTGCCTTAACCTTGTTCATAATTGTAGACCCTGTCATCACCCTCTCCCTAGTGAACAATGTCTTGTGCTTGAGAAGCACCAAAAGATGAGACCTCAACACCAACCCGCACAACTCGGGAGCATCCGTCAAAGGAGGCTCATCAACTACTGGAAATCCGTGATGTTCTGTCACTTTCAAAGCGTGCAATATATTCCCCACTTTTTCGATCCCACAAAAAGAAAACAGTGGACCAGAAACAACATCCCCTGCCACTAAGTTCCTCATGTATGGCTCTGCATGTGCTTCCATATAAGGTAGTCCCTTCAACGCTACAATCTGATCATAAACACCTTTGTTAAAACAATCAGCCACTGTCTTAGAAATGAGGAGAACCAACATGACCAATGGTAGCATCAACAAGTTATTAGTGAGTTCAAGAAGTATGACACAGAGAGAAACTGTCATTCTCATGGTGCCACCAAGGAAAGATGCGGCTCCAAGGAGAGCAAACAAACCCGTATCAAGAGCTGTGAATGGAGCCATCACAGTCCCTATAAGACGCCCGTAAGAAGCTCCGGCAAGTATGACGGGAATGAAGAGTCCAGAGGGAATGGCAACACCGTATGTCACAATTCCAAGCAAGTATATTGCCACGAAGAAAACTATGAGACTTGATAGCTGAAATCCGGCGTTAGCAGAGGCAGAGCCATCATTGAATAGGCTGCGGATGGCATCGTCGTTGGTAGTGAAAAAGAGAGAGCTGAGATCATTGTAGTGGTTTGGTGGACACTGAAAATTGTCGTAGTGTATTGAGAAGCCTCCGGTTGGGGAGCTGGGACACTCCCCTGGACATGGCACACACTTTGATAGCAATGGAAGCCCAAATCGAATACAGGAGGTTACAAACGAGATAATCATCACCAGTAGAATCTTGAATATTGGACCTCTCCTGCAATTCAATTAAGTTATTATTAGTCAAAATGCATGCACCAAAATCAGTGTTGTCAATTGCGAATCGAAAAATACAACAGCGTGATCCAATTTTACTATGCAGCAACAGTATTATAGCGCAACTATATCCACTATTTATAGTATTGTGTACTAAAAATATAGCGTATCACAGAACAATAGGTATTTGCTTAAACTCCGCTACGCTATAGCTCTTAATTACCAGATTAGTAATTGTAAAAGATATATATAAGGACATACTCATTTATAGCGCCGTAAGTGCGAAGGACTTTATCGACAAGATAATTGTAAAGGCTTCCCATGAAACCTCCAATGACTCCAAGAAATATAACTGCGAGAAGGTCAGGTGTGGTGTAGGCAGGCTTTGCAGAATTAACATCAAACATGATGAGTCCCCCTTCTCCAAACAGACCACATCTGCCTCCTCCCTGATGACAGAATTGCATAAGACTCCTCAAAACAACTGCTACTGCTGCAGTGGTAAAGAATGTGCGCCACAGAAGAGCACTCCTCCACCATGAAGCTGCCTCTTCGAGTGCGAACAGAACACCACCAACGGGGGCACGGAAGGCAGCGGCAACACCAGCAGCTGCACCGCACGTGATCAAATCCCTCCTATCTCTATCATTTTTGAAGTATCTGAGCCATTTCCAGGTGAGTCGATATTTACGCGAACCACCTTGTCCGAGTAAATTAGCAATGCAGGCACCTGTATGAACCATGGGTCCTTCTTTCCCCACAATGAAACCAGCAGCAACTCCTAAAATCGAACCAAATATCTGTCCACCACTTCAAGCGATTAGTTAACTACTATTTGTTGTTGTATCCATGTATTCAAATCAAAAACAGTTTGAACTTAAAAGTAAAGTAATTACATACCTTGACAAAGAGGGTAGATGGGGCCAATATAGAATGTGCATCAATGCCGTTGAGGTATGCCTTCACCTCTGGTATGCCAGAGCCAGCAGCTGCAGGAGCAATGTAAGCACACAGGGCTGCAGCACCAACCCCTAAAATCATGTTACAACCAACATACACTGCAAATGCCTCATGATACTTTTGCTTGAGCATGAGATTGTTGGTGAGTAGAAGTTTGAAACCAGCAATATTCTCAACTCCAAGGTTATTAAAGAACCCAACAAGTCCTGTGATTAAACCAATAAGAAGTGCAAGGGTCCACTTCAGAACAACATATTGGTATATCTCAACCTTTGTTCTTGACCTCCAGTCCTGTTTCAATAGATCATTCTCAATTAACCTGCATAGTCCATGCCACCAAAATTAACATATAGCTTAATTATACTTATATTCAACACAAACACAACAAAAGTTTTTTAAATATTATTAACACAACTCTGCAAAAGTCGTATCAAAACCAACAATAGCAATTCAATAAACACTTTGAAAGCTGTAAGCCATGAAGCTATGCACAAAATAAAACATTTTCCATTGTTACACTATTTTTAATTTTTTGTCCAAAAAAATAAATAAATTGCAAAACCCTCCCCTTTTTTTTAGAAAACGTGATAGTTAGGGTGTGTTTGGATTGAGGGTTTACGAGGGGAAGGGAGGGGAGAACTCACTTTTATTTTTTAAATTACGAACAATGTAAAAAGTTTTTTTAAAATAAATTAAGTGTTTTTGAAGTATTATATGATCATTTATCATGTTGTTAATTTGATTTTTTGAAAATCATTTTATAATGTCCGTAATTTTAAAAAAAAAAGTAAGTCTTCCCCTCTCTTCCCCTCCTAAACCCTCCATCCAAACACCCTTAGAGAATTTGGCCCCCAGCCAACTTCATAGAGAATATACACAAGTTTTGATCATTAGACATAATATTAGAATAATGGTATGTAGGGATCTCATATTATTATTTGCTTTTACAATCAAATTATTCTTCCCTTCAAATACTAATCAATTCTACCTTTTTTTTGGTTTGAGGGATAATCAATTCTACCTAAAAACTTTATCTTTCTCCATATCACTTTAATATTCTACTCTTAAATGAATCAATTTCGGATCATATTACATTACAATATTGTCTGAGATTGAATTCTTATGAAAAAAATATTGATTCAATCTTTTAATATTAAAAATTTCTTTCCTTTTGAAAGAAAAAAAAAAGAAGAACTTCTTTACTATCTTAACTTTTTGGAGTTCTAATTAACATTTTCTAAAGAAAAAATATTGATTCAATCTTTTAATACACTTTTATACAACTTTAATTTTATTTTATTGATTAAATGAATTAAAAATATATATATTTAAGACAACTTTGATTTTATTAAATTAATTAAATGAATATTAAAATAAAAAATTCATCTTTCAAAATATAATTTAAATAAAATTGATTTCGAAAATCAATTATATTTTTTTGTCAAAATAATAATAAGGGTCATGTTAACCGGTGCCCCCGGGACACTAGTTAAGAAAGTAAAAAATAGAAACTTTTACTTGAAAACAACAAAATTTTGACTTTTAAAAAGTTGAACATACCACTTTTTAACAATTTCCAACACAAAACTTCTTTATTAGTCTCCTTAACTAGTGTCCGGGGCACTAGTTAACATTACCCTAATAATAATTATACATTAATCAAGACGTTTTTTCCTTCTCAAAGAGCCTTGCAGCCAAAAACGCACACACTAAGTGCATAGAAAAGATGTAACGCGGATTCAAATTTGCACCACAAAATCAAATATAAACTCATTGACTCATACAAGTTTATCTCATATTGAAATAATGTTAAAAATATTATACATGATGTATATACTTATATAATACAATAAATGCATCAATAATTCAAAAAAGAAAATAACATGAACAAAATCAAACTATTAAAAAAGAAAATGAACTGAATATGAAAAATTAGATAAAAATTGTTAAGAATTCTAAGCGAGTTTACTGCAAATCCAATCCAGTAAACTAAGTTTTATTTAAACTTCGAGTTTATGAGTTACTCAAAATCTATATCTAGCTCGAAAAATCATACAATTTCACAAATTAACTTGTAAAGTTAACAAGTTTGCTTAAGGAACAATCAGGTTGTGTTTTTAAGAATAAAAAGCAGCAATTTAAATTGAAACAAGCAAATACATCTTTTGTGACCCACGTTAAAATTTGATTTTGGGTTTTATGAACTCACAAAGATTTTGATTTTATGATAAATGAAAGCAAATGATTATAAAAGACCAAATCAAAATAGATTAACACAAAGGTTTGCCAAAATTTAGGATTATTTTTTTTAATTAATACGGCATCCGAAATGAATTTAAGCAAAAATAAATAAAAAAAATCAAATGTATTTGTTACAAATTTTAGACTAAATACATTAAACTTTATTTCATTGAAAGAAAAGGAGTGAAATTGAAAACAGAGATATTAGAATGAATATATGAAGAAGAAGAAGTAGTACTGACTCGTAATCAAGACTCTGAATAGGGCAAATATTGGCTCCAACGATAGCGAGTTGAGAAGAGGTATTAATTCTGCTTCTGAGGAGTAACGGCTGTTTGTGTTCATCATCTCTTATCTCAATCATCCTTTCCTCTGTTAGTGACTCCATCATGTCCATGGCATTAATTAATTAATGAATCCTTTCTTTGATCTTTGATCGATATGATATGATAATGGATGATCGATCACACGTTTCTCGTCGATCCTCTCTCTGCATGTAATGTAATGTAACACTCCCTCCGTCCTGTCACACTTCTAATCACTTACGTAGATAATCATCATTAAAAATATTATTATTGTTGCACAAAAAGGGGAATGGATAGTATTACTATTAACAAATAATCGATAATAAACTAAAAAAATTAACTCATAGTCAAAAGTGGAACTATTTTCTTTTTTCTTTTCACAAAAAGACAAAAACTGAAACAAATGAATTTATACTATATTCCCTAAAAAAAGAATTTATACTATATATACTAGCACTAGCTAAAGAACATTTTTTCACTTTTTATTGCGCTAACGCGTATGAATAATCAACGATACTTTAATGAAATTTGCGTGTAAATATTTACAAACGATATTATATATATAAAATTATAAGCTTTGATATAGATATTTGTGACTTTCAAATGTAACAAATTCAACGAACCATATTTTTTTTTCAATGACAACAATAATATAACAAATATATTAAAAATTATTGTCTTTTTTAATAATACCAACAATATAGCATTATTATAAGAAAGTTTGTTTAAGGGTATAATCTATTATTTTATACTGCTACATCTATTCCTTTTTAAGTGTCGTTTTAGAATATTAACACCAAATTAGCAAAGTGTATTTTTGCACATTTACTTACATTTATTTTAATCCACCAAAATATTTCTATTTTTTTGCACACAATTTCTCTTTCCAGTAAATTTAATATGTTATTTTTCTCTCGTAACAAACAATTATTAGTTACTATCTTTTTCTCCAACAAATTCCTATTTTTTTACCCACTTTGTCTTTCTCATAATAAACAATTGTCAGTTATAAGATAAGAAGAAACAAACTTTAGTTTTTTTAAATATATAGCATTAATTAGTTTTATTGAAAAAGATAAGAGTAAATGACAAGTCGTACCCTTAAAATACTATAACAACAATTAAACATGTCGCTAAATCCGCACTCAAACGACACTTCAAAAGGATCAGAGGAAGTACTCCCTCCGTCCCAAATTATAAGTAAAAAGAACTCATTTTCTTTGTCCCAAATTATAAGAAAAAAGATTAACTTTTATCATATTTAATTATGTTTTTTCAAAAAATCATATTTTCCAAGAAGAAATGAAATACAATTTTCATTCATTATGCTCTCTATTTCATTTTCTCTATAACTAATAACCAATAAAAATTGTTTTTACATCTTTTTATGAAAGTTATTCCAAGGATAACACTACAAACTAATATTTTAGTTTTCTTAATAAGTGTGAAAATATTTTTTTTCTTATAATTTAGGACAGAGGACTCTATTGGGCTTTTTTTTTCTTTCAAAATTACCCTCAACTTTCAATACAATAGCATATATAACAAATAGATAAAAGCAAATTCAAATATTAAAATAAAAGTGTAACAAATATTTATGAGTATATATATGTTCAATTTTTTTCCTTTATCCATTAAAAAGTGTAATAAACTAGATGAGTATGTCTATACTTACTTTTTTTATTATCTTAATTATACCCTTAAACAACTTTTTTTATTACAAAGATTGTTGTTTGCATCATTAAAAAAATAAGAATTTAAATTATATTTTTTTTGTTATATTTGTTGTGTCATTGAAATAGATAATCATGATTAGTTTAATTTTTTTATAATTTGAAACCAACAAACATTTATATTTTTAGTTTTAATCAAAATCAAAATTTCATATAGAAACATCGTTCATAATTTTAAAACGTTAGTGCATTAAAAAGAGCATAAATAGGGCACTCAAGAAAATGAGCTCTTCTGGGCTGACTTTTTCTACTTACAATTATAGCCTTAGATAAGTATGGTTTATTTAAAAAGATAATTTATATTATATTTGTTATATTTTTTTGAAAGATATTATAATTGTTATATTGCTGATATCATTGAAAAGGATAAATATAGTTTATTACGAATATGAAAGTGCAAAATATAAATTATCTATCCCAATAATTTTCATCAAAATCAAAATAAATTTAATTAAAATTTCAAAATAATTGATAATAAATTTCTTTAAAAACGCACCACAAAAAAATTTCTTTGAAAACAAACTTCTTACATATTTATTTATTTTGAAAGTAATCATGAATTTTAAAAACGCTAGCATTGTTAAAAATAGTCGATATTCTTTTTTACATTTCTATATTTTGAAAATAAACATGAATTTTCAAAATTTTATCATATCGACTTTCTTACATCTCTAAATAAAAATTATTTGTTTCTGTGGATATAAACACATAAAATCCGCAACGAACGATGTGCAAATATTTAACGTGTTTTGAATATAAAATAATAAAATATTTAATAGAAACACTACAATAATGTTGATATTTTAATAATAATAATAATAATGAGTTTTCTAAATTTTACCATACCAATTTTCTTATATAAGTAAATAGAAAGTGATTTTGGAGATATAAACAAATAAAATCTGCATCGGGTGCGACACAAGTAGTTAACGGATTTTTGCATATAATCAAAAAAATCTTTAATAAAATATTACATTAATGTATTTTTTTAAGGAATAGTTAATTTTGATGATTTTCATTTAATATCTTTTAAATTTTCACGATATTAGACTAAAATTCTTGAAATTTTTTGGCTGAAACTTTAAGGTTCAAGCCCTACATTTAACCGAGTTTGGTGGTCAGAGCCATTTGGACTAGCCCATCTTGAGGGCTCTACCTTTATGTGGAATTCCCCTTTATATAAATGTATTCACTTTGTGTTTTCTTATATAAATCAGCTTATGTGACTTGGGCTCGGACTTTCATTAGAGTCGCAATAGGTTTACATTTACATATCATCATTCATTAAGGAGGACTTCATGTTAACAATAAAATTTTAAATGTTTATTAAAACAATTGATCCAACCGTGGCTCCCTTTACTTTACACTTATTGCATTAAATATCTTGGTGAATGTTAAAGAGTGCTCCAAAGACATTGGTTAAACAGTTAAAAGAAGTACGATTTTATTAAAAAATTGTGTAATAATTATTTGATTAAAAGTACAATTTATGTTTTCAAGACAAATTCTTTACTTTTATATTCCTTAAACAGTGCACCAGAGACATCGGTAAAAAGACCCAAAAATCTTAACTTTTTATTTATGGTAGATTAACTTGATAAGATTATCATTATCTTTTCCCTAAAAAAAAATATTATCATTATCTTTATAAAAAACGATTATTATTACCTTTTTTCAATAATTTTTTTTCTTGATTATTAATTTTTGTGAACTTTGGGTAAAAGACATCTAACACCTTAACTCTTAACTGAAACTAGTTGAGTTATCGAACTATTCCGTAAATAAACAATTGTTAAAAAACAATTGTTCTAATGTAATTTTAAAAAATTGTGTATTTTAAACATTGAAACATTAAAAAACAATTTTCACCTGTAAAATATCAATTGTTTTCTTTTTTAAATTCTTAAGAAAAACTCTTAAATCATTTGTTAACACAACTATTTTTTAAGAGGAGTGATAACAACCTTCTCTTTTTAATTGTGTCTCTAACATTCACTATTCCATTAAATGAAATCAATCTGAATCTCACATTTTAAATATGAATCTCACATAATGTGACGACGCCCATGTTAATTTCATTTACCAATAAAGTAAATGCTGGAGAGTATTAAAAAGAAAGCGCTGGTATCATTATCTCTTACTCGCTCCGGTCCTTTTTGCAAGAGACAAATTGGTCAACTAAAGTTGATGTATTTGGTTCATAATATAGATCAAATACACTATTCCCTCCGGTCTTAAATATAAGAAAATATTCATTTTTTAAGTTCATTGAGTAGTTAATGTATTTGATCTACATTGTAAAACATATACATTCATTATTCAATGAATCTAAAAAAAAATATTCTTATATTTGAGACCGAAGAAAGTAACTTTTATTGACCCATTTATTTATTATACGCATTCACCATTCCACGTGAGACATAATTGTTGGCTCTATTATTATTAAACGATAACTTATTTTCCGGCGCATGTTCCACCCCAGCTTCTAGCGAACCCTGTCGACACTGACCTTAATTAGTGGCTCTATTTTTTTTTTTTGCTCTAGTATATTGTTGTTATTATTGAGAAAATCCTTAAAAAATATTCTTAGAATTTTGTTGAAGATATCAAAAGAGGTAGATTGTTCCCCTAAAGAAACAAGAGGTAAATTTTTAGATAAAAAACGTGTTGTCAAAAAGAAAAAACAGTAATGTTTACTTTTCTTTAAAAAAGTATTTGAATTTTATTTATAGAATAATTTTCTTCTAAAAAAATTTAAACAAAATATTTAAAACACTTTTTTTTAAAGGAAAATATTTAAAACACTTGTTAACACAACTATTATTATTTCTTCAAAAAAAAAAAACACAACTATTATTATTATTATTATTATTATTATTATTATTTTATTAGCGGAAAGATAGGCACGTTAAATTTTATTATGTTTGTTGGTATAATTTTAATTACAATTTTTAAATATTAATGGAAATTATTCGTACATCGATTTATCTGCAAATTATTGTCAAAGCATATAACAAAATTATTTATTAACTCGACGTATTTTAGTTTGTTTGTACATAAAATAAAAATAAAAATAAAATAACAACTATTTTCTTATTGAAAAAAACTAGACATATACTCATATCGTGTTTGTTACATGATATATTTTGCGTAGTATCAAAAAAATATTGTGTTTGTTACATTTTTTTAATATTTGAATTCACTCTCATCAATTATATTTCTTAAATGATAAGAAAAAAATCGGACAAATACACTTTGTTTCATTTTGTTTTAAAATTTGAATTTACTCTTGTCTAATTTTTTTTAAGGATCTTATCTAGTTGTTATATGTGTTATTTGTGTTGAAATTTGGGAATGATTTTGAAATGAGAAAAAGTCAACCTAAAAGAGGCTATTTTCCGTATACATACTATAGATTAAAAGGACATGTACTAATAGAGTTATAAAAGGTCCCTTCGGTTCAATATTTAAGAGAAAATAAATTTGAACCAATTGATAATTGCTTCAGTTTTTAAAATCTTTGGTGTGTGTATATTAAAATAAATTAAATTTAATAAATACATAATATTTTATCCTCTAAAAAAATTAGTATTTTATGTCAAAAATACTTTTTTTTAGGGAATGAAATTTATGTCAAAAATACTTAATATTACTATTATTTTAAAAATATATTTTTATTTCCAAAAAAAAAATTCCTAAAAGAATTTTCTAAAGATTCTTTTTTGCTAATTTATAGAATTACTTAATTGGTATCTCAGTGTTTGCATAAAATTATTTTACAGTGTTTTTAAAAAAAGATAAATGTAAATATATTTGAAAGCGTTCGTTAAATATATTTTTAAGCTGAGACATTATTCTCTCATCTTAAATTTTTAATAGAAAATGAAAAAGAGTAACTTTTCTATTTAATTTTACGTACGATTTTTATATTTGTTAAATTTACTTTGGTGAATGTATTGTTGTCTCTTTACAAAAAGTGATAATGAAAACGTGAGCACCGGCCAGTAGGGAACTTCACGCATTTCTCACTTGGTGGCTTTGTTCCTCCTTAAACTGAAACTGAAATGTTGTTCGATGTTAGGTGGATAGATGTAGTTGGTCATTGCTGTAGTCACGTGTAGCGACTCACAAGGAAGGGATTGTTAAGCGTAATTATTTTTTAGTTTTATTAGCCTTAGGATGCACAAGTTTTATAGAGTTTCATATATAAAAAAAGTTAAATATTTATCTGGGTCTTTTAAGTTTCAAGTTTGTTTTAGATAGGTTATTTAAGTTTCTAAGGTTTTAGATAGGTCCTTTAAGTTTCGAGTTTGTTTCAGATCGGTCCTTTAAGTTTATAAGGTTTCAGATATGTCCTTTAAGTTTCGAGTTTGTTTCAGATAGGTCATTTCTATCAACCTCCGTTAAGCCAAAGTTAAAGGATCTATCTGAAACAAACTCAAAACTTAAAAGACCTATCTGAAACGTTATAAACTTAAAGGATCTATCCGAAACAAACTCGAAACTTAAAGGATATATCTGAAACCTTAGAAACTTAAAGGACCTATGTGAAACAAACGTAAAACTTAAAGGATCCATGGAGGTATTTGGCCTATAAAAAATCAAGTTAGCTATATTAGAGTTACTTTTAAACTCAGAAACAATCAAACTAAGTGGCAATTGAAAGTGATCAACATGCACAATCTCAAAGAAGCAAATTAACAACATTTAGTTTGCATCAACAAAAATGAATATGGAAATCAACAAAAATGAATATGAAATCAAAGTCATTACTTTGGCAAAACAAAGTAATGTTGTGATCTACTATAGTGGTTTTTGCAAATAAAAAGTCAGAATAAATAACTTCAAGTAATATAATATAGGAGAAACAAAGAGGCCGACAAAATTACAGTAAAAAATGAAGTTTCTAATGATAAAATTATCATCCAGGTCAATCAAACTATCAACAATTTGGGCATGGCAAACCAAAGCCATGCACCTTGGGCATGGAAAACCCTAGGCATGCACCTTGGGCATTTCAAATGTTGAGGTTCCAAGCGTAATTTTATGCGCTTTTGTGGAAAAGTCCGCGTTTTTAGCGCAAACTGAATTAGATTCTCTCACTATAAATGCTAGCCTTCCTCGTTCAAAATTTCTCGTTCAGAATTGTGGTAGTTCAAGAGGAAGGCAGATTTGGAGTTTTGGGAGAGAATTTATCTTCTCCTTAATTTTCTAGGGTATGTTTTTATCTTTAGTAATTTCTTTTTAGTTACCATGTGTAACTAAATCCTTTTAGGTTAGAGTTCTAAGATGAACCTTTGTTTTTTTCTGTTGGATATTTATTTAATATAGTATGTCGTTTATTTTATTTATTTTTTGTTCGCTATTAAGTTCCTAATTTAGTGATTTATTTCAAAGGAGCGTAACCCTAGATTAGGTACTTATGTTGTGACAGAGCTTAACATTGTTATTATTATCTTGTTGCTTATATCTTGATATTTATAGCATTATACTAATAACTATCTGTCTAGGAAGTAAGTGATTATTAACTAGTGAAAGATACCAATAGAGAATTTACCCTAGTAGTAAGTACTTAGGAGGTGACATTACTAAGTCTGAGTAGTAACTCTGTTGATCTGAGGATGTAACTGGTTCGTAATTAGAGAAATAAGCGTCTTCGGGAAATAAACATTTATCGAACCATTCTCTTGGAACCCTTAGTAAGGTAAACGTAGATAAGGGCTGCCCGTTTGTAGAATCACTAAGAACGTAGAGAGGGTGTGCTATGAGTGTCCTAAGATTCATAGATGGGCTGAACTAATGGAACCTTGACCTTCATTGCCTTGGGAAAAACTGGAATGTCAATTTAAGTTTATGTTTCAATTACTTTTGAATTAGCAAGACCCCACACGTAAGGATTACCATGCGATTAGCAGGTGCAATTAGCCATCGGAGGGATATACCAATTAGGTTAGAAACGTTCCAACGACCTCATCACTTTGTATAATCTACCTAAGATAAATAAACGTGACATTACTGTTACTTATTATCCAATAATATAAACAGGGAGGATTCGAATCCTAACTGTTGCTTGCATTTCTGCAACCAAAACAAGTAAACTTTCTCTGTTGCAAACAGATAAAAATTGCAACTTTCTAACCCTTAACTTTTATATCGTCAAACTTACAAAAATAAGTAACGCGAGTTGTTTGGACCGAACGACAATCCTTGTAGTCGTGGATACGATACTCTACTTATCACTTTATTACTTGGTAAACAATTTGGTACACTTGCCTAATCCACACATCACCTGTCGAACTCTATTGGCCAATTGGGCCATATCTATCAAGTATCGAGTGTCTAATTTCTTCCTGATGGAATAATCTAGGCCACCGCTGGTGGCCTAGTCGAAATGACTCAGTTGTTGGTCAATGTAAAATTGTTCATGAAATAGCCCCTCTATTTGAGTCGAATGTTGTATGGAATGCGGTGCAAGTGTAGTGAACCACGTAAATGCATTCCTTGTTAGAGAATTTGGAAAGAACTTTAGTCTCAAATTCTCATTGTTTTCGTCAAATAACATGTTATATGTTCGACAATAGATTCACTAGTATCACCAACAAACGTTGTGAACTTAGGAATTTTATAACCCCTTGGAAGTTCAGTTTGTAGAACATATTCTTACAAAGGAGATACAAAATTTGGCCTATGCAAACCCACATTTAAGCCATTTTAAGCCATGATATTTTCAACCAAATTGGCTACGTTATTATGTGCTTCGATGTTTTGTTGTTGGACGTTTCTAACAACTTCGTCTACATCATGATTTCTATCCACCAAAACTACATATGGTTGCGCTTGTGCCATTGGTTCGACAGGTTGAGGTCGAGGCACATGTTGTTGTCTTTGAACGATAGGTTAGACAATTTGCACATACTGAGTATTTTGGATTTGAGGGATCCGTTGATAGACAGTTTGTGGAGGGACAAAGAAATATGTTATTCTCCCCATTTTAGTGGCTAATGCTTGGTAACCTTGATTCGTATTTTGAATCAAAGGGTTAAACACCGTACCAATTTGCTATGTTAACAAATTAACCATCTCATGATTACTCTCATCCATTTGTTGCCTAAACAACTTCCTAGATTTTGTAGTTAAGGGTGGTGGAGTGTTTCTACCAAAAACACTAGAACTTGATGGACTATGGGTATTAAACGGTGTAAATGGATTTGCATGTTCTGTAAATGCTGGATTGTTATGCAAATTTGCCATCATTGAAGTTGGCATACCGTACGGTTGGTCCTTAGAGAAGTTCTGCATATTTATGACCCTATCATCAAATCTAGCCCTAACTTGAGGGTTAGGAGAAGTATGAACACTTGTAGACACGGGTACACCAGCAGTAAATGGTGGCACAAAAGTTACCATTTCTGGTTGTGTCGTTGGAGTGGTTGTGAAACCAGTTACTCCCATTCCGTCGAAACCGACATGGCCATGGTTGCCCCCACGGCCGTTGATACACTAGCACCCACTGCAGGGGCGGATGCCTGTGTAAATTGTGCTTGTGAAGAGGATTGTGATGATTGTGATGAAATAGAAGCACCAATATTGACGGATTTAGTCATTGTCTTCAAAGCTTTACCACTTCTTAAATGCATGCACAAAATGCGAATTTATCCTCAGATAAAGTTTACTGAAAATAGTTGCTAATCTTCAGAAAATCGTTTTCACAAGAAAGGTTTTTAGAAAACAAGTTTTGGAAGATTATGGCAATTTCTTCCAAAGGGTTTTTTGTTTAAAAAAACACAACGGAAATTTCTTCCAAAGATTTTGAAAAAGTTTTTATTTTTTATTTTTTTTATATAAAAATGGTGCACAAACATGGTCCCACTGGACGTGCCAATTTGTTTACCGATGTTTTTTGTAAACTACGAAGGCTGGTTTTGGTTATTACAAGCAGGATCAAACCAAAAATCCTAGGACATGTTGTGCATTTGTTTTTCAAGTGTTCATCGAGTTCATAGGTTGCTTTATGAACATGACGAGACAATGTGGCGTCTTTCGACAGAAAAAGGATTTTTAAATGCAAAGTAAAGACATTAAGTTTAAAATTGCAGAAACTTAAAGGAAAAATAAAGTACAATGCATTAAAAATAAATGCAAAGTAAAGACATTAAGTTTAAAATTGCAAAAACTTAAAGGAAAAATAACAATGCATTAAAAATAAAGATGGTTCGACAAATCCTTTACAAACATTCTTTATGACTCTTTTATCTGGCGTCGATACTTCAAGTGTTTTAGAATTCTGTATAGGTGATTTACGACTCGTTTTCCCTATGGAAAACTACTATTTATACATAGAAAAATAACTGGAAATAGCATAATCCCACAATCAGCACTTCTTCCATGTAGAGAACCGTTTGTCTCCCACGTTCTCAACTGAGGAAACTGTTTCTCTTTGAAACTCGAATCTTCCCGCCTCAACGTAAGTTGCTTGACTTCGACGTTTTTGCATCCTTGACTCGTTTCCTGTCGAACCTTAGGGTTTTAGACGGTTTTATGCTAAGCCCAACATCTCGTCGAAACTCCTTAAGTTGAAGAAAAGACTTCAATTCTTGCAAGAGTAAAAGTTAACTAATGTTGACCACATTAAATGAGGTTGGTGAAATTACGAGCTAACAGGAGTACACTTTCAAGTTTGCCTATTGTTTTGATGTATCCCTGTTGTTTGTCCCGAAGGGGAACAAACAAGTTTGCTTATATGTTGTGATAAAATATCATAAAATTGTGATTAAATAGTTTAAATGAAGAGTACAAGCGAAAGGAAATAAATGTAAGGCAAAAGGATGTACTCCAATTATCCTTAATTATAAGACCATTAAAAAAAATTTTGCCCGTACATATGAAACTTTTTACAAATTTTTAGATACATCAATTAATTTTTTTGGCTTAATTACATTTTTGGCCCCCTAAGTTTCCCAAAGTTGTGATTTTGGCCCCCTAAAAAAAACAACTCTTTTCAGGCCCCCTAAGTTTACTTTCTGTTGCAATTTTGGGCCCCTACGTCAATTTTGACCCAGCCAATGGACACGTGGGCGCCATGTGTGTAATTTTTTATTTTTTAAATTATTTTTTTGTTTTAATTTTAAAAAATAAAATAATATTTTTGTAATTAAAAAAAATTGTTTTTTCAATTACAAAAATAAAAAAGTTTTTTTTAATTACAAAAAAAGTTTTTTTGTTTTTTTATTACAAAAAGTTAAAAATAAAAAAAATATTTATTTTTTATTTTTTAATTACAAAAATAAAGAAATACAAAAATAATTAAAACATTACACACATGACGTCCACGTCAGCGTTGACCGAGTCAAAATTGGGCTAGGGGCCAAAATTGCAACAGAAAGTAAACTTAGGGGTCTGAAAAGAGTTATTTTTTTAGGAAACCAAAATCACAACTTTAAGAAACTTAGGGGGCCAAAAGTGTAATTAAACCTAATATTTTTTAATATCTTTCTCATTAATACTACTAGTTTGTTTTGGAATATGAAAAATTAATACTCCCTCGAATGATTTTTAAAAAAAAACATTCGAGTCAATAAAAATTGACGTATGCAATCCAAATTTTAATCTAAATACAAATTTTTTTGTTGAGCCAAATATTTCTTAAAAATCATGCCGCAAAGATAATTTAGTGAAAAATAAGGAGCGTGGGAGTGGGATAAGGCGTAGTCTCTATTATTGTATTCCCTTTCCCTTTGGATTTGTCTTTGCCTGAACAGAGCAGATAGAGAGACAAACATCCCAAAAACAGCAAAAAAACAAACAAACGAAGAGAGAGAGAGAGAAGCGACAACAACAACATTCGTTCGCGTTTGTCTTGTTGTATTCATTCCATTTTCAATATCTTCGATTCTGGTAGTTATGGTAGGAGTACCGGATCTATTGTCTCTGTTAGTTAGTTAATAATCTCTACGTACATGCGTACGGTACCCTAATAATCACATCATCATAATAATAATAGTAATAATAATTGGATCCCTTGGATTCAATTGATTGATGATCGGTGATCGCGGCGGCATTGTGTTGTGGTGATTTGATTTGATGGCGAGGATGCGTGGAGGAGGAGAAGAAGGAGACAGAGATCCGACGAAGCAACAGCAACAACCCTCTGGTTTGGTTAGATTGGTACAACAACTTGTTACATTGTTGCTTGTTTTTGCTGCTGGTGTCGTCATCGGATTAACCACCACTTCTCACATTCACTACTTCAATACAAGTCACAACAATAATAATAACTACCTTCATTTCATTTCCCAACAACCTTCTGCTTCTTCTTCTTCTGATGTCTTCAATCTCGATACTATTCACACCCTCCAACAACAACCCAACAACTGTAACTGTAATTGTACAATCATTGAACCTCCTTCTCTTCCTCCTCCTCCCTCCCAAGAGGATATTTTGGAGTCCTTTCTTCATCCTTCCAACATCACCCACACCTTCTCCGACCACCAACTTTTCTGGAGGGCTTCCTTGGTTCCTAAGAAACACCATTATCCCTACGCTCGTGTACCTAAACTCGCTTTCATGTACCTCACCAGAGGACCTTTACCCTTGTTGCCACTCTGGGAGAGATTCTTTCAAGGCCACTCCCATCTCTTCAACATTTATATCCATGCTCCTCCTGGTTATATTCTCAACGTTTCAGATTCTTCTCCCTTTTATCGACGCAACATCCCAAGTCAGGTATGCATCCCCTTAATTCTATGCTTTTATTTGGGTTGGGTTGGTTAGATTTATGCCACCAAAATTAGAATTACTTTAAATCAATTTTTTCTAGGGTACCGTAGTATGAATGAATCATAAACCACAACATTCTTATGTCTTTACTTTACTCATATTTTCACTCCCACTAAATCATAAACTATATAACATTCATTTATATGTTATTTGTAATAAAATTAGAGACTATACTATTCTTATGAGTTTTGTGTTATTGACAGGCTGTTTCTTGGGGAACAGTTACGCTGGCCGATGCAGAGAGGCGGCTACTAGCCAATGCACTGCTCGACTTTTCAAATGAGCGCTTTGTTCTTCTCTCAGAGAGTTGCATCCCAGTCTACAACTTCCCTACTGTTTACAGATATCTCATTGATTCTGCACACAGCTTCGTTGAGTCATATGATGATCCTTCCCGTTATGGCCGAGGCCGCTACAGCCGCAATATGCTTCCTGATATTCAGCTTAAACACTGGCGCAAAGGCTCTCAATGGTTCGAACTCAACCGTGCTCTTGCTGTTTATATAGTCTCTGACACCCAATACTTTTCCCTCTTCCGTAAATACTGTAAGCCTGCTTGCTACCCAGATGAACACTACCTTCCAACCTTCCTGAATATGTTCCATGGTTCCCTTAATTCAAACAGAACAGTCACATGGGTCGACTGGTCAATGCTTGGTCCTCATCCGGCAACCTACGGGAGGGACAATATAACTGTCGGTTTTATACAGGCTATAAGGAACAATGGATCCCTTTGTCCATATAATTCAGATATGAGTTCCATTTGTTACCTCTTTGCTCGCAAGTTTGATCCCAGTGCATTGGAGCCCTTGCTTGACCTCTCTTCCGAAGTCATGAACTTTTAATTTTTTCTATTGATGTATGTACAAGAGGTCAGATGTTTAACTCATTCTTTTAGTCTTAGTCCCTAGATTTTGGTAGAGGATTTCACAACTTCAGTAAGTAAGAAATCATTTCGCATTGGTAGATCTGTCTGTACAGGTATTGTTAGAGAATTTGGGTTCTCTGCTACAGAATATCATATTGTTGCAGAAACTAACTGCATTTTGTTCCTTCCATTAAGGAATCTATCAATACAGAAATTTTATCTTTTCACCAAGTCTCAATTCCATATTTCCTTGTGCTTTTTTTGGGGTTATATCTTCAGTTTCCGATACTGACAGTACACAGTTACATGCCCTCTGATAAATTAACTTCAGCCTATAAGGCTAAACAACAGAAAGAGTGACATTTAGTTACCAAACATTCATGATTTTGTTCATAAATTTGTTGAGTTTTGCAACTCTTATGTGTAATAAGCAAAATTTATGTATTGTTGTTGAAAATTTGTCATTATTTAACGAGGGTTATACTATTGTGAATCCTAAGCAATAGAAGAATATAGCTAAATTAGTATTTTGGATGATCATAGGGACACTTTCTAGTACTTGTATATTTAAAGCATGAAACTTGAGCAGCCAGCATGTCTTAGCAAACCACTTCTTGCTTCTGTTTTAACATTTTTACCTATGGATTATTGAAGCACCGAAATTCATTGTGTAATTGAAAAAACATGTAAGAGAATTCCATTCATGACTATTGTTGGAAGACTAGCAAGACAATGTATAACAGTTACCCACGTTACACACCACCCTCAATAACCTAGATCAACATCAGTGGGACTCTAAGAATAAGGATAGCAAGATTGAAACCGGCAAACCTATTGACACCTTCCCTTTTTGTTAACTGTTCCATCACCATCCCTAAAACAAAACCTTCCCCTGTCTCTTGCAACTTGTCAAATATATAATTTGAACAGGATCGTGTTACAACCAAATAAGAATATTCTATTGTTATAGTTTTACTAACGTGCACATGAACACGTTTATGCAGGTCTTGGACGAGGTTTGTATCCAACTCGGTTCATATATAGCAGTCTCTCAATCTCCTCACCCCTCCCATCATTCTTAAAAATCTCAGTCACACATTCCCGCAAGGCAGTAGTGTCCCCAACACCATACATTATAACCTCGTACAGTTCCTATCCGCTTTTGTCCAACAAACCATCAGCTCACAGTCCCTTGATCACAATATCTTTAAAGCATCCTCGATCCTATCCATTTTCAAATATGCATTTATCTATTGAATCCTGTGGGTGGGGACATTCGGGGACCAAAAACATGGAAAAACAGCTCTTGAAATAGAGTCTCAGCATCAGACAACATCCCATTCTCACACAAGTTGTAGATGATGTTAATGTAGTTCATAATATCCGCTAAAAAAGGCTTATAATTGGACTTCACTGTGAAAAATCTGCCGGGACACACTAATATTAGAGTTCTATTATTTGAACATCCATTTTTTTTTTTGAATGACAAATTATATTATATATATAGGGGATTAAAACCCAAGTATTACACCAATAAGAAAAATAAAAGCCCCCAAAACACCCAGCAAAAAATCAAAAACACAACAATTTTCCGACACCGCCAACAAAGATCAATAAAGTAGTCGACAATGATTTGTTGCTTCAAACGATCAGACGCGACCACCACTCAACTTCTGGTAAGACAGAGGAGCCACCAACAAAGCCTAAAAGAACCAAAGTCAAGAAACTAGCTCCCGATCTTGAATCAAAAGTGATCGGTCCACCACGGTCCACCAGACTCCCAACACCAATTAAAAAGGCACCCCTCAACTCACGAACCACCATAGCAGACACTATAACCTATCCAAAAACTCGGCCCACCAAAACCCAAATGCCAAATTCATAAGACAGAAATGGTGGAACAATAGCGCAAATCGATCCAGCTCGAACAGAAACAAACCAAAACAACCATAGAATCAACCATCACAAGCACCGCCATGAACACCGGTTCAGCGCCACCCTCTGGACCACTGCACCAACTTACGTCGCGGAGGAGAAAACCTCCACCCATCCAGGAACTGGATCCACCGCAACTGCACGACCCTTTGCAGACCTATAGAACGTCGCCAACTAAACACCGACGACGAAGGGAAGGTTGGGAAAGCACACAGAAGCTTGGACGACTAGGAAGAAGGAAACCTCCTCTTTTTGTTTTTTTGACACAAGCTATTCTTTGTATTAGAACATTTTCTTTAGAGAGTCCTTCATATTAAAACATGTAATTTATTAACTTATTTGAGTTTATTTGAGTTTGGTCTGATGATTTTGACTTGAGACCTTATAGTGTTTCGATTCTCCTTGGTGTTAATTTAGATAGGCTAGTTTGACTTCTTCAAAATAAGATGTAATTTATCCTTTTTTACCAAAAATGTTATTAAATGATGTATATATACATGAGGAGGATGTGTACTTAATTTTGTTAAAAAAGAAAAGGATGCCCGGTTTATGTAATTTAGCATTCTCTATTTTAGAAGACTACTACACGCTATATTTCACTGCCTCCTATGCCTATTTTAAAAGATACTACAAAGGATTCTCCATTTTAACAAAACATTTCCACTGAATGGTTTCAGCCGGAAGTAACAAGAAATAACACCAACAACAATTAACTAGAGTTTAGAGCTGTGAAAATATAAATCATAACATTTCATAATATCTCGGCCATGGCCCATGAGACCTGTTTACATTGACCTTCAGAGGGCTAAAAAAAACTATGATCAAACACTTTTTCTGTCATTCCTCCTATTAACACCTCTATACCACCCTTATGTACACCAATATTTAAGGGAATGAATGACTGAAATCACAAAAGGGAAGTATAATAGTTCCTATAAAATCTTTGAAACATCAAATCAAAAAATCGACTGGAAACCAATCGCGCATGCTTTCATTCATCAAAATATGATATGGTGTGTGTGACTTTGGTCAGTTAGAAACGTTGACCATGAAATGAACTTGGATTTTGATATGATAAAACCTCACAAAACAGACTAATGACTAGTCTGATTTGCCTGTTGTTGTTCATATGGATCAATCCAACATTGGTCCTTTTTTGCTGCTTCTTTCCATCTTTTCCCAAAAACCTGCATTTCAATATATGACTGCATCCTCACCTGCAACCATGTAGTAGATTCTTTGTTTATTAAAGGGATACGTCAAGCGTTTAAATATACATTATACATCATAAGCATACTTACTTTAGGTCTATCACTATCATCTCTATGGGAATTTGACGACCCCTGCAAAACAATAGACAAACGCTTTGTTAATAGTTTAGACTGCCAGTTAAAACACAAGTAAATTTATCTGCATAAGCACACAAATGATATGTTGCCAAATTTAACTAAAAAAGTGATTACTACCACTAGGATGATAAATCTTCAACAAGGTGAAGTCCCATAATGTGTGTGAATTCAATATCTTCCATTTTATGTACTGCATATGGTGTTTTTAGAGACAAGGTATATACTGTCGTTTGACATAAAAAATGAAATCACTTGCCTCATTGCCATTAGATCCCCCGAGAGTGGGCAGGCCAAGATGAACTATGTACTCAGAATCCACCACACCTACATTTTTCATTCGATCACCCTGAAATATTGCTGAGAGATGAACAACCATACTGGAAGGATTTAGATATGCCATGAACATGGTGTTATAACACAAGCAAGTTACCTGTGCACAATAGCCAAGTTGTCTGTCCAGTCCCCAGGCATGGATTAAGTCATTCTGTAGATAGAAAGATGAGTAGACCAACATGAGTAAAGAAACCATGCAGAATCGAAATATTGGACGCGCCTTTTGTTTTCACTTGTAAGAAGAAAAAAAATATGAATTAAAATTTTGCAAAAAATATTTTTTTTGGATCTTTTTGTAATTTGAGATGGGACTATATGTAGGGCCACATTTTTCCCCAAAATGAGCTTTATAATTTAGTAACAGACAAAGGTTTCTTCCAATGTACATAATGTTAATTGTTAACAACCTTACTTGAACAACCAAAAAATGTCAAAAATTTATAGTATGAGAGACACACACATACATAAACTGTCATTCCATGTCATATAACGTTCTGAAACAGAAATTATTTATCTTAATTTACACTGGTTTAGTACTAAGTTGACTTTGCCTTTCTTATCCATACCTGGATCATATGCCATACACATTGCCAAGATTTTTTAGAAAACACTGGTGCCATCATTTCCACCCATCTGTAATACAAGTTCCTTACATATTAAATTAACTATTCAATTTAACATCACAAATGATATAATGGAGTTAAAAGAAAATCACACAGGATAGTGCAACTGTTTACCCTAAGCAAGGAGGAGCGGTGCTATTGTCATCACACCTTCCGCTACCTTTAAACTTATAATACCTTCTGTACAGACACAGCATAATACCAACAAGATATTTTAGCAATTGTTTGCACAAAAAAAAGTAACTGCTCAAAAATTCAATGCAACATGAATGCATGAGTATACATTCCCATGAGTCGAGAGATAAATTATTTAAGGGAGCTCTAAATTATTTGAATGAATGATAGAAAAGCTCGTTGCAGAAGTACACTTAAATAAACATGAAAAGTTTTGGTTCAAATAAGAGAAAATAAATAGTTAGAGTACGATTTTGTGCAACATGTTCTTCAACACTTGCGCATTTTACAGAGATGCTTCTTATGTCCGTGAGAGTGTGTACAGATATTCTAAAATATAATTTGAAAACTGACAAGGAACAATCTAATAATCTAGTTCATTAATAGAGTACTGCATTGGTTGTGTCATAAGAAGGATGTAGATCTACCAAATGAGCGCTGTTGCTAAACAGCTAGAGGTGGGAGGAAACGAGGTTAACCTGTGTACTTTTGATCCTGCTTTATGAACTGTCAGTGGATGATGTATTTCTGATTTACCAGGATCCAGTGCAGGCTGTGATATCTCTAGCCCTTCTTCTTTAACAATAGATAAATACCTAACCAGAAAACCAACAAATCAAAACACGGGGCATAAAATAATCATCATGAACCTAAATGTGAAAATGGTGGAGAAGAAAGAAGTAAAACCAGAAAAATAGAAAAGACAATAAAATTTTAGAGAACAAAGTAAAAATACTAACATACTTTAATACATTAAACTGAAGCATAAACTACAAATATATAGAGGCAAGCCATAAGCCTGCTTGTAAGACTGAAAATAAAATCTGCAATAAATCCACTCTAAACACTAGTCATCATTACCTAGGAACACTAGACATCATTACCTAGTGACTACTTTACTTACCAAATAAGCAGCTATCTAATTATGACACTTACTTAAACAAGCAAGAATCTGAAACAAAGAATTAGTAACAACATATCAAATATATTCAACTAAAAACTTTAATTTAGTATTATGATCCGACTCTCCTTGCCACACCTGGTTTTCCAAGTGAAAATTACAATGTCGGCCAAAATGTTACCAACTAGAAAAAGACATCCCATAGGGTTTATAGTTATGTGGAAGGTCTGCAACCAACTGTAAGCCAGTGAGCTAAACAAAGAAATTCAATTTATCCGTCAATGGCGTTGGTGAAGAAACATGGAATTCTTTAACCAAAAAGACCCGCATTAGTTCATGTTATATGTAAACAATTCACATCAAAAAGTAACAATTGAGTGTTGCAAAGGTATATCTACAAAAATGAAAATTCTAAATTTAACAAGACATGCACAAGTGCCTTACCTTTTCGGGTCAAAATTATCGACAAGAAGGTCCTCATCCCAGAGAAATATATAATTGTAGTCAGCAACTATGTCTGGATGCAAAAATCGTTTTGCAAACCACCTATGTCATGATAGAGAGGATTTATTTGTTTAATATTTACAGATATAGGAGTAGATGACCTAAACCCTAAAACAAATTAACATATGAGCTTATTATACCATTTCGTTTGATTTATAGCAGACACATGTATGGCACGATTACTCCAAGCTAAATTCTTCCATCCATCCACAAAGCCATCATAGTGAAAAAGCATCACAACAAAATCACTTGACGGGAACTGCCACCAGCGGTACGAGTCAGCAGATATGAGTTTAGATCAAAGTCAAATTATATAAGTGAAGAAACCGTCACCTTTTTGACGATTTTATCAACAACTTCTTTTTGCTTAACTCCTACTGAAATAGCCAACAAATTCAATGGATGGTTCGAAATTCTCTGAACCAAATACAATCAAAATAGAAAAGTAAGAACAGAAAGAAAATTGACAAAGTAGATGTCATCAATTGAAAAAAGAGGAAATTAATGCACATTGCACAAATATAGTCCCTAATCTATAGACAAGAAGCTGTTGAATGTAACATATCATGTAAGATAAACAAGAGTGTGTGAACTTTCAGCTTTTGCTATCCTTTGCTCCCTCGGATTAAATTTAAAAAGAAAAAAAAAGCCAAAATCAACTTAAAACGTTATTTAACGATCATATTCTGACATGTTCATGTACCAAATATTTAGTAAAAAAACATAGTTATATAAAATAGAAGTCAAACAATATATAGAGTTGAAATTTGAATCTGCATATCAGATTAGTGGTTGAAGATTAAACTCCAAGCAGAAACATTTGATTGATAACAGTTTTGAAATTTGAGCTTAACACCAACAGTATTAGAGCATGAAGTGAAGTTGGTTAGAATTTAGCATACATTATTTAGAGCAGAGTCCCATAAGGGCCGTGTTTCCAAGTTAGAGGTCCTAGCAACAATTCCTTGAGGCAATGCCTGAGTTCCAGAAGGGCGGCATTGTTTCTAGGGAAATAAAAAGAGGAAGAGAATTAGAGGTAATGGCAAATAAAATGGATATCCTACCTCCAAAAATAACAAACCTTGCATGCATTGGAATTGGATGTTGTTGTATCGGGCATTGAATAAATTAGTCCCCATCGTGCCAGTCTCTGCAAAAAAGAAAACTAGTGAATTTGTTGATGTTAATGTTATGAGAAAGTGTGTTAGTACATACATACTTGTTTGTACTCCTTTGCAGAGAATGCATTGCCAAGGAAATAAGCGCCGCAAATCAAGGAAAGAAGAATGAAGAGCGTCCAAAGGAACAACCTATTTTTTGGATCCGGAAAGACAAAACCCTGACAAAGACAGCAGATGAATTAGTTGATAAATGAATCAAATTGCCCCAAAATTAATTAATTAATTGAAAAAGCAGCAAGCAAAAATAATACTGTGATTCATTCATAGTAGAAGACAAGACATGCAATAGAACAGAATAGAATGGTCTGGTCTAGTCTAGTCAACCAAAAATGATGATCTGAGAAGAACGAACTTACGGTTACAGAATTAAAAAGCTTCATTACTGAGTGAAGAAGACAAGACAAGGTTGATAGAAGAAGAAGAAGAAGAAGAATGATTAGAAAGGGAAAAGAATAAGAATAAGAATAAGGAAGAGAAGAGAAAGTTGATTGAAGAAAGTTACAGACAGGAGAGGACCGACCGAGCCAAGAAAGGTAGGAGTATTGGAATTGGAGAAAGAATACGAATCATTCTTATTTATTTCAAATTATTAACACTTTAAACAAACAGAGATCGTCACAGTCAACGCTCCAGAGGAACATCATCGTACTCGTGTAACCGCAACATGCCAAAAACATAACAAACGGTTTAACTTGTAAAAAACTTAAACACTGAATACTTCTCCACTATTTTTTTTTTGTTACGTTAATTTAAATTTAAATTTAAATTTTAAATCAATTTTTTATTTTTATTATTGTTTGATCATTTTAAATAAAATATAATATTTTCTTAATTCTTTAAATCAATCATAACGAACCTCTCAAAAAATAATAATCATTCCGGAACGAAACAAATCTAATTAATTCTTTTGCAAAAAATAATCTAAATTAATTTAAATTTAAAATAAATTTGATTACTATATCTATACCATATATAAAGAAAATAGACAGATTTTTGGTTGTTTTTTTTATTTTAATTATACCCTTAAACAATTTTTTTCTTTAATAATGTTATATTCTTGGTGTTATTAAAAAAAATAAGAATTTTGTTATATGTTTATATTATTGTTGTCATTGAAAATGATAAATATGGTTTGTTGAGTTTAATACATTTGAAAGTCACAAATATTATAAATTTTTTATATGAAATATCGTTTGTAATTTGATAACAAAATTTATATAAAATATCGGTGATATCTACAAACGTTAACGCAATAAAAAAACAAAAAGATGAACACGTGAGTGCCCGTCTTTTCGCTAGTATTATAAAATAGACAACTTTTAGGTGGTTTTTTTTCATTTTCTATTATACCTTAAGATAAATTTGTCTATAAGATTTGACCCAATAAAAGTTGTCTATAGAGAAACAATATTTTATACTATAAAAACAACTTATTTTAATCTTAACTTTTAAAAATGTTTAATTGATACTATGTTATTATATACAAACGACACGGTTGAAAGAAAAGGATATGCAGATGGCATGCATGTGCTGTTCATTTTAATTGAGCACGTTTTATTTTTCATTTTAATTGATTTTTCAGACGGCATGCATGTGCTCTTCAATTGCTAATTGCTATGTATTATTTTTTGTTTGTTTTTA
>Ga0228710_1001361_pt1 | contig 36444 bp, 15 predicted proteins | sample MedpolnodulmetaG_FD_177995 | JGI IMG/M metagenome (GOLD analysis project Ga0228710, IMG submission 177995) | Root nodule microbial communities from Medicago polymorpha collected in Santa Monica, California, United States - pink nodules | ecosystem: Host-associated > Plants > Roots > Nodule...
TTGCTCCTTTTCTTTTTTTTTTTTTTTGAGAGGATTATTAGCCACTGTTGCTGACTGAAATTTAAACACAGAAATTGAAATTAATAATTCAACCCTCTTGTGATTAAGGAGAAATAATTTTTGACAACAAAAGTATTAAATTAGCACTCCCAGTCTAAACAACATACATACACAGTGTATTATACGCAAGGAGAAAAGCATTGCACCATAATGCTCTCCTATCAAAGCAATCTATTAGTCCCTCCATCCCTTTTTATGTACACCATTTTATACTCACAAAAGAGTGCTTAAATAAAGCGACGGACGGGGTCTTATAAGAACCCTTCAACCCCTATAGGAGCCCATAAAGTAGCTCTATAATGACAATTATAATGGGTGAAAAGAAGGACGAGACGAGATATCCAACAACCTTGCAGAGAAGGCAAAACAACCAACAACCATGATATGGAAAGATAAACGATTTTGCCCAAATTGAAAAGCTATGTTTCAAGTGAAACCTTAGTCCAACGATAAACGCATGTCGACGAATGGCGACCCAAACATAGGAGATGCGAGGCATAAATGGTGATATACGGGCTACCTATAGCGAGGGAAGGGAACACATTGATAATCAATAAACATAGTAAAATGATTCTTTATAAGTTAAATTAGTTAAAATAATGTCTCTCCTAACAATATGGTTGAGTTTGGCGGAATGAGGAAGTCTCTCACATAGTGATAAAACAATGTTTCAATCACATTGAAAAGATATCCACATTAACTTTATGTGTTCAACTGCGCCTCAACTAAGTCCTTGAGCTGATGGATTGAAGAATGCTATAGAATTAGGGTAGCACTTGAGTGACATTGTGGTGCCAATGTCATGTGACATTGGCGCCAACTGCAATGTGTATGTTAAAGGGAATGCTATCTTTATTTATTTATGAAATATCTACATGGAACCTTTAACTAGAATGTGTAACCCTTTTATAATACATTTATAAAATAATATTAATGATCCTTTTTTTACCATTGTATCTGCTGAGAAATATTTTCTGAAATTGAAGTTATTAAAATTTTATTTGCAATATAAGATAGATTAAATAGTCTTGACTCCTATGAAAGTGATGTTTTTAAAGAACGTTGATTTCAAATAGACTATTAATGACTAAACAACAAAGTATGCGGGGAGGAAATCATTTCTTTTCACTTGAGGTAAAATTATTTGAAACTCGTGTCGAACACCAAAATATGACTATCTTACTTAATTGAAATTTTGAGATTCAAATATTGATTCACTGTTGTGAGAAGTAATCTTAGTAAGAGGTCACAATTCTTTTAATTTGTCTAAAACAACAAAAATTTCATGACTTACCCTACTTTTACAGTTACACAAAACATCAAGATTTATCATGATAAGTAAAGGAACTCCAATCAACATTTTCGGCCCTACGTAATAGGAATTGTAAAAAATATCTGAGTTTTAGATTAGAAGATCACAAAAATATCTGATTTTTAGATCAGAAGATCACAAAAATATCTGATATTTTTCTTTTTGATATTTTTTTTTACTACTTTCTTTCTCCATTTTCCTTATGAAAACAGACACAACACACAAGACAAGGGTAAAATTGCACTGTACTTATTGAACCGTCAAAGAGGAAAACAGACATAGACATAGAATCTACCTTTCATTAAAAAAATCTCACCATGATATTCTTTCACCAATCACGGGGATTCCCAACAAGTACTAACATTTTGACTTAGACAAAGACAAAGTTACAAACTAAAACCGCCACCGTAATTCTTCATCAAAGAAAAAAAAGGGGCACATATCAAATATCTTAATTTCCATTACATTACATTCATACCAAATTCAAGATATTTGATGCAACAACTATGACCTTAACATTAATTAGCATATAAAAAAACATTCGCTAATTTATGCACGGGGACTTCAAAGGGCATTTGAGTAATTCAACTTGATGAAGTTATGTTACATTCTGTGGCTGTGGATTTGGACCTATCCAGCATTGACCACATAACTTGAACATCTTCATACCCACATGCCATTACTTCACCTTGCAGATCCATTATACGCCTCTCTTGTTCTGTAAACAATAAAAAATGAGTTAAATAATGTGGAATTGAAAGTACAATTTCTTTTGATTCTACAAGAGTACAATTTTTCAAGTAAAAAATGAATAAAAGTACAATTTTAAATTATAAGGAATAATAGTACTATTAACCGACAAAATACTATTTGAATAATTATCATACAATACAAGTGTTTTTTTTTTTTAGTTTTGAAAATAATTAAAAAAGTAATAGAAATTATTTAAAATAAAAATAAAAATTTGTGAAGTGTCTAAGCGAAGAAATTAAGATTTAAGATTGTGGTATGACATGTACAAACCTGTTTGAGACTTCTTAGGATCCCTTGTTGGTTGTTCTTTAAAGAAAGTACAAGCTTTTTTGAATGGTGTTGTGATGGTTTTCTTCCAAGAAGCCATTTGGTTTGATTGACACAAAGCAAAGCCTTTGAATATGCTCTATACCTTATCTTTGCAAATGAATGTATTCTCTAGGGCTTTTATATAATATATATATATATAGGAGAGCATAAAAAAAATAACAAACACAAACACAGAGAGAAGGAAAGAGAGGAGCAAGATCCGTGAGATGAGGTTAAGATTGTGGAAGGAACATCACTCCTTTTTATTGACTTCTCTTATCTCTCTCATCAAACCTAAAGGACTGGACATAAGCACATGGTACATCAACTTACACGTGAAGATCTTTTCAATTGGATTGTACTATTTATTTAATTTAATTCAATTCAATTCAATGAATAATAAGGGTGGACCCTTTTACTTTTCTCTGCCAATTAAGTTTAACTTTAGCCTTTTCATTGGAGGAGGTCCTATTCCTCCTATCCTATGCTGTGTTAATGTCATGTTATTATGTAACCTTTTTTTTCTTCTTTACCTTCATTGCACAATTTTGTCCTTCCTTAACCCTTCTTGTTTTTCTATTGACACGTTGCTACTAGGGGCAAGACTACATGTGTAGAGTAGCTAAATTCTAAAATTGTCTTTTGTGCAATTTTATTTTAACTCTTTGAGGAAAACTATTTTGTTACTGCTGTGATTATGTGAAGGAATGGCCCCAGTTGAAGGTCGGTAAATTCTTAGCACTTTGTAATAATTGAATGAGTAGATCGCCTATGGACAAAGGCTCAGTCATCCATATCATTGGATGTGATAATTTCCACACGATTATACGGTGATCGTTAGATTGAGATTGAATGATTCAAATTTATATTTTAAATTTTAGTATTAATGCTTAAACTGTTTGATTTTGATTAATTGGCTACCAATATACCAACTGCATGAATGTATAAAATTGCCAATTACTATATGCAATTAAGATTCGTGATAGTGATGAGATATGGGGAATGGAAACGTGGAAGATGGTATAACACTAGGACACAAAGAAACCAACCCTTTGTGGGGTCTCCAAGCTAAAGGCACTTCATTTTCAGCTCCATCTAGCACCCAATTTTGACATTAATACTTAATAGTGTGCCTATATTTTAGCTATTGAAACTTAGTCTTAGGATTCATAATTTAATGCATTAAAAAAAATGTAAAGAAACTCTGTATTGTTAAATGTGAACACTAGTGTTTGTCAAAAAAATAAAATGTGAACACTAGTGTGACGGTGCCGTTGATTTTCTAATCATGGGTTGACAAAGACATATTAGTCAATTTAAATAATGTAACAGTAATCTATTGTTAACTTCCCAATGCAGCTTAATTTGGTTTGAAAATCTTTAAATCTCCATCCCCTGCTACAAAGTGTGTCTGGTCAATTGGTTCCAAACATAAAAATCAATAGATTAAATTAGCATTATGGTTACATCGAAAGCAACATTATATTGTGAGCTGAAATATTGCCTTATCTTTGGGAATCTGAAACCCATAAATAATGTAATCTTATGACACTGACATTTCTTTATTTCAAATTAATCTTTCAATGATTTAGTTATGAGGTATAAGAAATGTTAAAGAGTGTCCCTAATTGTTTATTAAGTCTTCGTGAACTTACCTCAGTTGGTATGGACAATGCATGATATATGTAGAGTCCATGGTTCAAACCATCACCAAAAAAATCACTTATTAAAAACATTAATATAGTATTGTATGTTAAGAAGTTGTGAATATATTCAACTTTTTAGAAGTAAAAAAATTGTTGATCACCAAAAGAAAATTGTTATCAATAAAAAATTTATATTTGTTACGTTTTTAACTAGTGTTTCAGGAACACTAGTTAGCATAACCCTAATAACTAATAAAAGATTTAGTGTGTGTTTGGTTCAACTTTGGATATAATTGATTCTGATAGAATTGATTCTGACAGAATTGATTTTGAGAGAATTAATTTATGTTTGGATACAATAATGTAGAATTGATTTTGAGAGAATTAATTTATGTTCCGATAGCTTTGGTCAAAGTTGCTTTTGAATGTATAATTACTAAAATGGACATAGCTAAATACAAATAAATGGACATAGTTGAATGTATATGTAGATCAATATTAAATGCAAATATATTATTTAATTTAAATAAATAAATTTTTCCTATATATTAATTTAAAAATAATAAATACGATCATTAAACTAATTTTTTTACAAAATATTTGTTATATGTATTTTATATTTTTTGATAAAAATATATTTAAGTTAAATAATAATAGAGCTGGTTGCCAAAAAGGATAAAATATAACGTAAAAGAAAAAATACAATAAATCTGGACGGAAAAATCGTAAAGAAAAATCCAAAACTTGGTAACTCATGACCATAAATATTTTCTGGGGCTAATTTGGTTCGATAAATTTTTTGATTAAATTTAGTTCATCAAATTAAATACAAACCAAAGAGAAGAAGAATTGATAAAGGACAATAAAGGAAAATACTGTGTTGTAATAATTAAAATATAAAATTTAATGGAGAATTGATTCTAGTAAACTCAAAAGATAGGAATTGTAGTTTCAACTAGAATTGCTTTTGGAGATAAGAATTGATTTTAAGAATTGAACCAAACATGTTAGAATTGTTAGCTTTCACTTTTGAAGCTGTCAGAATTGCTTTTGAAGGATGTAGAAGCTGAACCAAATAGATACTTAATGGAACCATCAACGTAACAATAATTTGATCTTATTGCAAAGTACTTTTATTCTTTTCATTTTCAATTCTGTAATTAATCTAAGGATAATGTTCCGGCATTGGTTAAGGAGTCAAATATAGTAAGTATTACATTGGAACTTGTACTGTCAACTCTTTAAAAACATAAAATGTGTTACTTTCATTTTAAAACTTGTTGTTTTTAGTTTCCTTAATCAGTGTCCCGGGGACACTGGTTAACGTGACCCATAATCTGATTAGACTTGGTTTATTCCTTTTCACATGCAATCTAATGATCTATCATGGGACTGACTGACAGCTGAAGAGTGAAAATTATTGGTGGGATGATTATTGTTTGATAACACTTTCCCCCCTAAAATAACACATTTGATTAAAAAACAGTTGAGATGATTGGTGGTGTACGTTGTTTTCACATGTAGACATACTGCATGTTTGGTCTTTAGATGGTCGGCCTTACTTTTCCACTTTCTAATCCTGCTACATGCTCTGATTTTTTATTTTTTTTACATCTTGGTGAATGCATGTTTGTAAGTTGTATCCTTGGCACAGAGTTAGATCTTGTGTTGTGTGGATGACCCAAAAAACTTGAATGAGAAGATGATAATTGTTAAAGTTGCATGAAGAGTTTCAAAGCATGCACACTAAATTTTAAGTTTGATTCCACTATTTATAGAACTAAGAGACACCACTTCTTATATGATAAACAATGCCTTACATCAAGGTCATCTCATATATGATTAGATTTTTCGATCAAGAGTTGTGTTTATTCACTTACAATCATGAAGTAACACATCTTTATCAAATTCATTAAGATACAAGTATTGAAATCTAAAGAAAAGAAATTATTCTTTTTGCATTTGAAAATATTTGCCTAGCCGACGCCTAGCGCAAGGCTATGATAACCCCGACAATATTGAGTTCATCACATATAGTTCTAGTACTTTGAAAAATGAAAATCACTCTCATAGAGTTTGTGATTAACCCATATGTGGTATTGAATTCGATTAAATGATTGATATCTTCTAACTAAAGTTTCTTCTCACACAACTGTCAAATATCTAATGTTGTTATCATCTAAAAAAAGTTTATACTTACCTAATAAGTAGATTTTGTAAAACCGTCATGAGGCTCCTTTCTCTGCCCATCCCCAATATCAATTCGAAGGATTGCTTCCAACAAATCCACCAAAATTTTGCACATCAAACAATTTGTGCGTTTATAAATATATACTTTCATACATGAGGAGGAGTTTTTTTTAATGATAAAGGTGTGATGAAATGTAGCTCCCAAAAAGTAAAATAGCATCGAAGCATTTCAAGTCAGATCACACCCACCATGTTTTTCACAGGATTTCTGCACTTCGCCATGCACTTTTCGCTCCCATCCAGTTGAATGGACATTAATGCCCCTGCGTGAGTTAAGTCACGCACCACTGGCATGTGCGCGAGTTAACTCACGTACCTTGGTCGGTGTCAGAACTGAAGAACACACGTTTTTTAAATAGTGTTCAATGCAATTTAATTGATTTTGCACGTTTTTGTTAAGTTTTTTCACGATATTTGACTATATTTACTGTAGATATAACTTATGTTACAGCGTATTGAATAAAGTAAATAAATGAGTGAGAATAAATTCAGCGTGAATTCGAATAAAAATTGCGTATTGAATAAATTCAAATAAAAGTTACATTGCATTATATAGACGAGTCATTACATTACATTACATTCGAGAATGTACCTTCCAACTACAACAATTATCTTGCCTCTGAATGGGGTAAATTCAAACTTGCTAAGATGCAGGACTCCAGCATTCGACCGACATTTCTACTGTTCCATTCAAAAGATTAAATTCTTGTTAGACTTGGTTTAAATGACGGTATTCAAGTGTCAAAAGAATAATGTTCATTCTTTGACACTTCAATACCTTCATTTAAACAAGCCTAACAAGAATTTAATCTTTTGAATGGAACAGTAGAAATGTCGGTCGAATGCTGGAGTCTTGCCGTTTAACAAGTTTGAATTACCCCATCCAGAGGAAGATAATAGTTGTAGTTGGAAGGTGCATTCCCTACCTAATCACGATCTTTTGGTGGAATCAGAATGTTGATTATATCTTCAGTTGATCTCAACGACGTTACCTGCATATCGATCCACTGGAACATGTTGTGCTCCCAAAACATGTTCTTCACGTTTTCGTCGTTCGTTAATTCCACCCAAGTGAACGATATTCTCCCCTCATCAAGCGTTGGACGTTTATACCGAATATATTTCACCCTCGTTGTGTCTCTGGAGTTGACTCCTTGGTTGAATTCATTAAGTTGATCCTTGATACCTCTTAACGTTACACCAAGGCATCGAACTTTCAACATCTGAGGTTCTCTGCCGTTGAATTGTGCATGAACGTCGATCCACCCCACCATTGCTTCAAATATACACAGCAAGAAATTAAAAACAATCAATGAAAAACTCATTCAAACATTTCATCAAACACTTGGAGTGCAAATTATACATAAACCCTAAAACTCAAAATTACAACATTAACATACAAACATCTAACCACAATTAAGCAACATAAGTCATTTACATATAACATTGTATCATTTCTTGCAAGCAAAATCAAAATTTAAACAAACCCTAAATATAAAGAAAAAAAACTACAACATACACATGCAAATATCTAAACTTTTAAGCAACACAAGTCATTTTCATGTACACATTGTATGATTTCTTGCCAAAAAAACCAAAATTTAAACAATCCCTAAATCTAAAAAATTTATAATTTAAGTAAAAAATTTTAACATATAAACATAAAAGGTTAATGGTGTTTGATTATGAAGACTTACTTGTTATTGGAGTGTTGTTTGATTTGAACTTGAAGGAATTTTGGGTTTGGATGATTTGAGAGAGATTTTTGAGATATTTTTAGATTGTAGATGAGAAATGAGAAAATGATGTGTTCTGCCTTCTTTAAGACAGCACGTAGCGTAAGTTAAGTGGCGCAACAATTAACACTTGCGCTACTTAACTAACGCAAGGGCATTTTAGACATGGCTGCAGGATGCGAGTGTTTTGTGCTGGGAGAAGAGCAGAAATATTTTCACAGAGCCTAATAGTACTACGTGAGGACCGTACTCAAATAAAAAACATAAGGTCCACGTTGTAAAGAGGTAAAACCTAAATACACTCGTTATTATAAACAAAAATCATTTATTTATTAAAATGTTAAATATGTTTTTGGTCCTTATAAATATGTTAACTTTTCGTTTTAGTCCATCTAAAAAATTTCTTCAACTTTTAGTCCCTCAAAAGTTTCCATCTTCACTTTTGGTCCCTCTTTTAAAGTAAATTCATATGTAGAATTCATATTTTTTTAATGAAATTTTGCAAAAAAAATACATAATATTATAAGAATCTCTCCCAAAAGAAATTAGAATTTTTTAACAAAACATGAATTTAATATGAATTTTTATATTTTTGATGGTTAAAAATTGATATTTAATTTCTGTTTTGTTAAAAAATTCTAATTTTTTCTGGGAATTGATTTTACAATATACTACACATTTATGCATAATTTCATTAAAAAAAAAATACAAAAATTAACTTAAGAATAAGGACCAAGAGTAATGATTGAAAATTTTATAGGGACTAAAAGTTGAAGGAAAATTTTAGAGGGACTAAAATGAAAATTTGGTATATTTATAGGGACCAAAAAAATAATTAACCCTTTATTAAATGATGTATATGGTCTATAATAAAGACTATATACATCATTGATTAAATGAACTTAAAATATTGATTTGTGCTTATAATAGTGACCTAAAGATGTATATTTTAGAACATCCGCAATAACAGTAAATTAAAAAGAGTCTTTAACGAGTCTCGTATCATTCATCATTTAGTCATAATTTTTTAATAAAAATACATATTAGTGACTCAATGACTCAAACACAACACGTCTAAATAAAACCATTACATTAATCTCACTAATAACTTTATATCACTACACGAAGAGCGAGAGTCCTTTTACATGTATGATGGTGCAATAATCTCTTACATATTTTCTTTCTTATTTTAGTTTTCAGACACATCTACGATATAAACAATTGAAAGCTCTTTCATTCTATAGTACACGTGGCGGTTTATTGGCCTAATTAACATTTATTAGTTTTTTAAGTCAATGTAATTCTAATCAATTAATTCTAACCAGAAACATTTTATTTCATTTGTTTGACTAAAGAATCATTTCATCTTTTCATGTTTAATTGCAATCAATTAATTACCTAATTTAAACTTTGTTTTAAAATCCCAACAAAGCTCAACATAAATCACGGAATACAAGTATTACAAAATACAAATATGAATTAAAGATAAAGTAAGTTTTAAATTTATAAACGCTTTTTTACAAATGTTTTTCAAATGAATTAAAGGTATAGGTGATTTTAAATTTATAAACGCTTTTTTCTAAGTTATTAATATCAAATGCTTTTAAATTAAAATACCATATGCTTTCAAATTAAAATTGTTATTTAAGTTTTGTTACTTAGAAAAAAGGTTTATGAGCCTCATATACCCCTTTAATTACAAATGACTTATGACTTATAAAATGTGATATCTCTTAACTTTATTGCAAAACTAATCTTAGAGAAAATCGTATTGGAAATTATTTGATATCTCATACTCAATTAAGTTTAGAAAAAAATGTGTTACAAATAATTAAAAAATTATATTGAAAAAAATGAGTTACCTCTTAACCAATGTAATAATGTGTTGACTATCATTGTAATAAATTATGTAATGACACTCAATTAGCACAAATAATTTGATATCCCACAAATCAATGATAATTAATTTTTTAAATAAAAATATTATTTATGGTGATTGGTCTACAATTATGCTGAAGTCATAATTAGGCGATTAGTCTACAATTATGGTGATGGTAATTTGATATCTCATAAATTAATTGCGCAAACTCGGTTGTCAATTTGATCACAAATGGGTTTAATTTAATCTTTTTGTTTTTTGGCAATTAGGCTGAAATTATACATGCCTTTGAAAAAAATCTGCCATTCATACATTTCATATTCAATTAAACGAGACATGGCATGCATCTTAGTAATCTCATACAAAAAAGTAATCAAGAACAAGTTTTAATAATTCCCTAAAAAAAAAGTTTTAATGATAATATATATTTTTTTATAAGAGTTTTAATGACAAGACTTAAATTACCATTCTATTTACTTCAATCATGTTTCTGTCTCCAAATTACAGTATTTTTATAATGTGATCTTTCTTTAACATGTTTCTTTGTGACAAAAATAATCAATATTCAACCAATCAAGTTTATACAATATATGGATAAAATTCAAAGCCACTAAAATAGAAATGATGAATCTGCGAACAAACATACAACATTCACGTTAATAGTAAAAAGTGGTAGTATTTTAGCCTCTTCAAAAAAAAAGGTAGTGAACATATGTCTACAAGTAAGACTATATTTAAATCTCTAAAATACTCATGTCTCTCGATAATGTTGACGTTGCTAAAATCATTGATTGAATCTTGACTCGATCAAAGATAATATTTCAACCCGAATTAAATAAACGCATCACAAAGATGATAAATCACACTCCACAAAGAAACAAACAAAGTATTACTTTTTAGGAAAAAAATATTTTTATTTTTATTTTTGGGAAACATGGAATGTTATAAATTAGATGCAAAAAATACAAACATTTTTATTACAAACGAAGCATATGGCACAAACAAAAATGAAATTATTTATAAAAAAAATGCAAGAACATAATAAAAAAAATAATATTAACTATATTATTAAACCAACAATCACAATATTTCTTGATTAAAAAAAAAAAATCTTTGTAAGGGGTAGCTAAATTAGTACTTATCAGAAAATCCTATTATTGTCCATACAAATTGTCCTAGAACTTGCTCAAATTGAAATGGACAGAGACAAATTGAAGAGAGCACCACACATTTTAGTTCATTGTCTTGCCAAACTAGGCTTGAGTTTGGAATTCGAAGATTTCATAATAAGTAGAAACTGTCTTTTGAAATAAGAGCAAAATTAAAATCCACATTTTGGAATCATTCAGGAACAAAGTAAAAAAAAAAGGATAACATGATCAAAAGAAGTTGAAAGGGCGGCGATGTGTGATGGGAGAGAGGGAGAGAAGCAGGATAGGAGCCAGAGATGGAAGAGAGAACATTTGCAGGAGGGATAGAACAAGTGAGGTAGAAACATTGGAGAAGAGAAGGTCAAATTAAAATTAAAGACTTTTAGGGTAAAGAGGTAATTTAGTTTTAAAAACTCATTCTCTTATGAATCAAGCATGTATTTAGTTACGATTTTCTCACCTTATTCCCTTCCTTCGTCTTCCCTCTTTTAAACCAAACATATATTTAATTAAAATATCTCTCATCCATTTCCTTCCCTCCATTAAAATCTTTCATCTATATTAAACCAGTTGGACCCTAAGAAAAATGAAAGATTCAAAAGTATGAAAGATTTGGATAATCCTATGCTCTTCCACCAATCAACTAAACTCGACCCCATTTGTAACTAATACTTTATAAATAATCTTGAACCTTTTATATGAAATAGCTTTATCATCTTAATTACTATGAATTTATATTTTAAGAGAAATAAAATATTAACATCTTTTTATTTAAAAACTAGCAAATTTATTTTGTTTTTATATAAATAAAACATCAGGGATGAATATTTATGAATAAAGTTTTTTAATATAATTGACATCTTTTTATTTTAAAAAGATCAATATTCTTTATGTATAATTAATATTTAAAACCCTAGGCACATGAATAAACTTTTTACAAGTAAGAAAATATGACAAAGATACTCTACGTGTGCATAACTAAGTTAGGAGAGACAATACATTATTATATGCAGGGATCCAGGTTCGAACCCTGAACACTTCACTTATTCATTTTAAAAGGTGAATTTTAGCCACTAGGCTATTTGACCAAACAAAAAGAGAAAAATAGACTACATATCTTAGGACGAAATTCAAAGTTGAGTTCATCACATTACTACTAAAATGACTTTAACAATGGACCATGACCCTTTTATTAATTTCATTATTTTATATATTTGTATAGAAAAATAGTTTGTCAATATATTTGTATAATAATACAGAGTTATGCAACACAATATAAAATTATATATAATTTTACCAGTGAATTTTTATCCCATGATTGATTGTAAGTTTGGTTAATCTACAACGTAAAACAAAAGAAGTAATTTGTATACATCGATACTAGAAAAATCTTTTACGCATATGTACGATCAAATTACACCATGAAACCACTTTTTAAGTTAGTTTCTAAAATACTGCAAGAAAAAATTATTTGACGTGATTTAACTAAATATAAAAGAATTTACACCATCAATGCATGAAGATTAATCTCTAAAACTAAAATCTTTTCTTAACAATGATTTATTTACCCGTGCTTGGCACGGACTCCAAACTAGTAATGAATAATATCTTCTTGATTTTTTTTTCACGGGACCTTCATGAAATTAATTTTACTGGAATTATTAAATGCATTATCAATCAAGGAAGGTATAAATAGACATAAAATAGTCCAAAAAAATAGACATAAATTCTTTTTTCTATTTTTCACAAAAGACTTGAAACAATTTTATACGGTTCAAAACTAGGAAAACAATTTTATACGGTTCAAAAAAAAAATTATACAGTTCAAAACAAGGAAGAAAAAAAAGTGAGGTATATTATCGTTTAAAAAAAAACACACAGCGAGGAGGTATATATATGTCAGTGCAATGTGCTAAGGGTAAAGATGTTAGTCAAAACAAAATATATAAATGTAACATTAAATAAATTATGAAAGGGCATAAATGGATTTTAGATAAATTAATAAGGGTAAAGATGGAAAAAAATGTGATAAGCTATAAGCTATAAGCTCAAACGCTACTTGGAATAGCGTCTGAAAAATAGCTTATAAGCTCGTGAAATAAGCTATAAGGTCGTTGTAAAAAAACTGTTACCAAACAGTGCTTTTTTTTTGTCAAACGAACTTATAAGCTATTTGTTATAAGCTATATGCTAGTTTTTTGGCGTTGCCAAACAGAGCCTTAAAATAAAAATAAAAGCTTCATTGTTTTTGGTAGTGCTTGAAACATAAACAATCAAGTTTGGAGTGATAAATCAGAACTAGTTTCTTCGATCTGCGAAAGGGGGATTAACCTGATAGGTGATTGGACGAATGAGTTACTACCTACTATGTTCTAAGGTATAATTACGGAAGCTGATTACGCTTCCAACTTCATTCAAGGTACTAATTTAACATTTGTTTGAATTAAAGACTACTTGAATCCTAGACCAAAAAAAATAAAAATACTACTTGAATCATTCACGGATGTTTTTATTCACACCCTCACAGATGTTTCTCCAACGAACCCTAATCCCCTTTTCATTTTTTTTTGTGGAACCCCTTTCCATTTATCTCAAACAAAACTAACTTTTTATATATTATTTTTTTAATCATAACTGCACATATTCGATTTTCTCTCCTTCATATCTAAATCCCAAACTTATCACTTTGTTTTTTTTTACAAAACAAAACAAAAAAAAAACAAACTAGTTTGTTTGGATTACACTTAATCATATTTAAATTTTTTTAGGGTCCGTTTGGTTTGGTTCGAGAAATAGGAGGGGAGGGGAGGCATTTTAATGGAGGGGAGATACTTTAATTAAGATTGTGTTTGGTTCGTAAGGAGATGAGAGAGATTTTAAAATTATTTTACTCTTTTACCTTTAAATTTAATTAAATAAAGATAATAAAGTAATGAAACAAAACGATGTAATCAATTTGTCAAAAAAATAAAAATAACGATGAAATCGATAACAACATAGTCGATGGAATAATGGATTAGTGACATGGTTGTTACAAGAAAAGTTGTTACAAGGATAATATAATCTAATAATAATAAAAGTTGTTACAAGATAATATAACATATAACCTAATAATAATAACATACCTAACAATAATAACAAATGCTGTTATCAGAATAATATTGAGATTTTAAATTAACCTAACGATAATTTTGGTAGTGCAATAAAATTTGCTCGGCTCATCTTTCCTTCTATAAATTGAACCAAACACTTCAAGTTAAAAATATTCACTCCCCTCCAAAACTCTCAAAGTAAACGGACATTTAGAGTTAAATTTATTTTTTGAAACAGTCAAAGCAAATAAATTAGAATTAGAAACTTGTTATATAATTTTATACTTACTACTTCAAAAGAATAAATTATATTTACTCTTTTTTTTAAATATACTTACTCTGAAACACGGTTAACCTGTCTGTGTTTTCTCGTTCCGTTTGCTTTTTGAATCCAATGGTATGCGCCTCCTCTTTCATTAGAATCATCTGTTTACTGTTTAGTTTTCTTTTTGTTTCATTATTTTGAATAGATAGTTGCTAATTTAATATACATCAAGGGTTACTTAGAATAGAAGACCTATGGACAACAAGTTGCGCCATTACGAGATGAAGTTCTCTGACGATTCTTCCAGAGTTGGCGATGATAGTGCATATGATGAGTTTTTAAAAGTAATGATGGATTTCCAGGCTCAAAGAATTGACACAAGCGGTGTCACGACAAGAGCGAAAGAGCTGTTCAAAGGGCATACAATCACACTTCCGTTTCAACTTGAGACCACTGGTTAGTAGTCTATCATTATTTGTTGCACATCTCGTGTGGCGATGCTTTTCTGCAGTTCTTTTTTACGTAACAATTAGGATGGATGGATGCTAATTCTCGCCCCGAGCATCTATGATGATATAATTAGGGTTGATGTCCTAATCAGAGCCGTTCTTTGGGGAGTGCAAAGAGCTCAACCGAGTTAGACTTTCCAAAGTGATGGGACTCAAGAAAAAAATTATTGTTCAATATCCCCATCCCCACTCAAACAAGAAAAATAAACATATTTCATGTTTCAATTTCCAAGTAAAAAATCATGTTCCATGATTCTATTTCTAAGTTAGAAAACACGTCTTTAGTAAAAATAATTGATAATTTTGATTTCAGTGGCTAATAATCATTATACGAGTGTTATTTTCAATTTAAATTGAAGATTAATAATTAGAAATTTCTAATTTAGCAACAGAAATTTCGGTCTCTAAAGTATAAAAATCGGCCACTAATAGGTTTCGCAACTGAAATTTTGGTCGCTACTTGTTCAGCCATATTGAAAATATAATTTTGGATCTGTCCTTGGTCCTAATCATATTTTACTTATTTCGGTCGCTGCTTCTGTTGAGGGTATTTTTGAAAATAGAGAAAACCAGCTAAAAAAAACTGATATGGATTATTTTCTTTATATATATAGTATAGATGAAAAAATAAAGAGGATCACACATATTTGTATTTTATGGTCTCAATTTTTGTTTGGAGAAAAAGGAGTTTTAAATATTCCTTTATCTCTTCATTTTCCATGATGTTATCATATAAACAATAAAATATCTTGTGTTTCAGAAATAAATAAAAGGCATATGTTTATTAGAAATAAATACAAAGGAAAAAAGGTGAAGAAGGTAGAAGAGAATGGTGAACTTCTTTGGGATGTGCTTGATATCATATCCAAAACACTAGATTTTGACGACCTCTTTGAGTTTGCCGGTGTGAGCAAGAATTGGAGGGCTTTTTATAAAATTTGCCGTAGAAATTTCTTGGCATCCTTCTTGGAATCCCAAGAACCATTACTTCTTCAAATTTCGTATCGTGACGAGGGATCATTTTCCTTTATTAGCATACCTGACCAAAAAGTTTATTGCTTCAAGATGATGGAGCATTGCTTCCGCTATACATATGTTACGTCTTCTAGAGGATATTTATTCATGGTCGGGGACAACAGCAATCAATTTATGCTAATCAACCTATTTACCAGAATGAAGAAGGTAATAAGTACCCCCACCTTTGAAGTTATCTCGTCTTATTTACCTGGACGTGCTTTGCTTGCTTTTGGCAAATGCTCTGAGGGATTTGTCTTGGTGGTTTTATGCGGATATCGTTTGTGTGTCTATCAATCTCGAAATTGTTGCTGGGTTACTTCTTCGACAATGAGAGATGCAGGGAGGGTTGTTGACTTTGTAGTTTTGCATAATATAATATATGTTGTCACTAACAACTTCAACATAGGGGTCCTCGGCTTGAATTATGCAAATATTAAATTTCTAAAGTTGAAGAGTACTCCTGATGTACCCTTTTCCTTATGCCCAAGGTTGGTTAATTGTGATGAACAACTTTTAGTGGTTGATTCAACGTGTGAGGAAATAAGGAATGTATACAAGATAGATTTCTCAACCATGAATTATGTCAAACTAGAAACTTTGGACGACATTGCATTATTTTATGTTTCAAATGGCTTCGAGAGAAACTGTTATGCATTGAGCAACCCAAACTTGTGGGGATATGAGAGAAACTCTGTGTATGTCATCGGTATTTTATCTGCGGTATGCAGTGTGTATTCAGGAGATGATAAAAAGTTGCAAAAATGCGTTACGCTTCCAGCTCTTCATGGAACAAGTTCCCACATGTACGATTGGTGTTTTAGGCATCAACAATATGAAGTAGATTATTCTCTAGTTGAGTAACTTGCTTATTGTACACTGTTTAACTTGTGGTCTCTCTGATCTGACCAATATCCTTTTTGCTAGCCAATAATTTGACTAGAGTAGAAAAAGCTTGCAATGATTTGTAGTTTACATATTAGACAAGTATTGAAATAAAAGAATGCATTGATTAATATTGAGAATAATTTAGGTATCAAAATTGAATGTGTTGGTTATTAAAAGGTTGTTTACTTTTGGTGTTTTATGTTTTCACTTTTACTGATAAATAAATATTAGAAATGTGCTTTGAAAATCATTATGTTAGTTTTTACTCAATTCATTTCAACTATGATTTGATCACGAAATATATTTAAGAATCATATTACCGTTTTTAGAATCACTCTAAACAACTTTATTTGCTTGAAAACATATAAACATGGATCGTGTATTGTTGCGCTAAAAACACACTTAGAGCAAGTGTACTCTATCACAAAAGTAATATAAAAGATTATTGTATCCACGTTGATTAATTAACAAATGCAAAACTAATTAAGATTATTTATTATTCAAACGAACAAGCATTAGAATGATTTCGGTAACTGAGTAAAAGTAATGACAAAGAAGGATAAAAACATGGAGTTGTAAATCAATAGAGACCTAGGGTTATGGTTTCACTTGCAAGTTTTGATTTCCTTATTGTCTTCTACTTAAATTCCTTTGTTTTTATTCAATCACCAATCCCTTTACTAAAACTACTAATTTGTTTGGTCATTTGTGATTAATCTTCTTTTTCCTGAATTAACAATTTGTTTGATCATGCAAAGAGTTCAAATTCAAGAAAAATATATAGTAAAAAGCAAGTAGACAAACTCGCGATCCAACTCGTAGGATCGTCCGAGTTTGCGATCTCACCTCCCCTTGCCGTGTCGGAAAGTCGTTGAAATTGGAAATTGGTTGGCGCGGCTGAGATCGTCGTTGAAAAACGCATAATCGTTTGTATCGTACGATTCTGACGATTCAGATTTGTTACCCAGAAATCCGGGTTCGCGGGTCGGTTCGCGACCCGATTTGTGTTTTGCTAACCAAAAGCCGGTTTTCAGGTCGGGTTCGTAACCCGGATTTATTCAAAAATATATTTTTTGCGAACAGAAAGGCAAAAAAAACATGTTTCACTCTTCTAATTCTCTGAAACGGTTTCAAGTTCTCTCATTAAACCAATTGATTACTGAAAATCTTCCCAATACATCCACTATCAATAATTAGGGAAATTTTCCAAGACACCCATAAATCATGGAACCTTACCAATGCAATTTGAGTGTTATTTAAAGTTATTTTTCTGTTAAATTATGTTGCTTCATATGAATATGTATGACTTTATATGCAATATATATGAATTTCTAAATTTGGTAGGATCTTACGATCCCCCGATTCACGATCTCATTGGTCCTTCCTAATCTTACTTAGGATCTCGAGTTTGTCTACCTTGGCAAAAAGGTTGAATGACTGAAAGACTACAATTAAGGTTTAATCATGTAATAATTCTAGTCTCAAGTGTCCTTTAGGTCCACCAACTAATTGCAGTATGATCGCTATTGACATACAAACTTGATTGGAATAAAAACTGAATTTAAATTAAAAATTAGAACATTACAAAGTCTCTTAACTTGCAAGTTTCACCTAAACCCTAAAAAAGTATTTAGTTGTCCGTAATCAAGAACACTAAAATAGAACCCATGAAATTAGAGTAAGGAATAATCACAAAAGATGACAGATTTTTGCTTCAAGCTTCAATTCTGATTTTTTTCCTCCTCTTTGTCGCGTGTGTCTCCTTTCTGATTTGGAATCAACTATTTATAATAACCTTTGTTGCCTTTTCCTTGCCGCTCCAGCTGCCCTTCAATCCCCAAATTCCTTTGACAATTAAGGTTTTTCTTTCTTTCTTTCTATCACCGCCTTTGCTTCTTTCTATTGTGCTTCCCTTTCTTTCTTTTCACCAATGTCGTTCTATTATGCAGCAACCACTTGTTGGAAGATGACCAAATCTATAGCTATCCCTTTCAAGTAAATCACCGCCCCTGTTCCTTTCCTTTACCATGTACATGACTCAAATGACTAAAGTGCACAAGTACTTTTTATTTGGTTTATACTGAGTTTAGAATCCGAAATAGATTGATAGATATTTTTGGATTATATAATAGATTGACATAATTATAAATAACAAAAACATAAAATAAATGTAAATATGAACAAAATTAAACGATAAAGATGATACAAATTCTCATTTTATTAATTTATCAATACATTTACAATAAAGTTGAAGTTTAAAACTGATTACATAAAATATTCTAAGCCATCACTTTGTTCATCCGTATAAAGTGATCCAGCCTTTGAGCCTCCTGCGGTGTCTGCATCTGCGCTCTTGCTCACCTGCAATGCATCGGTGTCTGAGTCTGCGCCCTTGCTCTCTTGTGATGAATCAACATCATCATTACGGCCTCTTTTGTTTGGCTCATAGTCCGAGTCGTCCTTGCCGGACACCGCCTCTAGAGACCTCTTCTTATTAAATGCAACGTTGACATCAAGGAGCTCATCAGAGGGGACATCACTGATCTCAGGGGGGTGATCACCGGCTGCATTTGTGATCTCAGGGTTAACATCTGGGGCCTCAAGGGGCTGATTAATGGCTGCATTTGGGATGACATCAATGTTAACATTTGGGGCCTCAAGGAGCTGATCCCCATGTTGTTCTTGTAAATATTTTCTCAAAGCAGCTTTTTTGAGCATCTGAAATTATACAAATAAAATACATATAACCATTTCATAAGCCTATAATGTGCTATCTAGTTCCATGAATCAAACGGTATATGGTTAAGCCATAATGTGCTATCAAACAATCAAAACTGTTTGATTATAAACACACTGAAACATAAGGCATGTCATCATTATAAACATATAACATAAGGCGTCTCATGTACCAAACAGTATATGGTTAAGCCATAATGTGCTATCTAGTTCCATGAATCAAATGCGATAAAAAATTTACCTTGAATTGAAGAGGAAGAAGATTACACTTGACTTGAGTGAGTTAAGCAAACTGAAAATCAATAAAAAATCAAAATCAATCGCAAAAGAAATGATGAAAAATCAAATGACGATTATCGTGTTTAAGAAAAATTCATCGATTTCTAGATTCATTCACGAATGTGTATATTGTCAATTGAAAAAGATAACGCATTAATCAATGTTCTATATGAAAAGATTAGATGAAAGCATGTTGGAACGGGATCGTCAAGTAATACTACAAAAGCACAAGACTCGCGATTATCAGATTCACATTTAAAGATTCACGCATGTGTATATTTCCGAAGCAGAAAAAAGCAAAAACCTAATTGATCAATTCAAGAACCATGTGATGATTTGTGTCAACAAGGTATGTTATTTCCAAAGATTTAAAGATTGGTTGGAAAAAAAAAAACTCACCAATAAAGAAGATAAGAGAGGATGAGAATTCGATCTAGAGAGAGAGAGAGAGCTCCAACTTCAGGAGCAGAAGCTTAGAGAGAGAGAGAGAGCTCCAACTTCAGGAGCAGAAGCTTAGAGAGAGAGAGGGAATTTTAGAATGGGAGTGACGGTTGGATGATAGAAAGAGAGTTTTGATGTTGTGTTGCTCTGGGCGGGAAAACGGTATTTTGGTTTGAACCGGAGAGACCCGCTTATAACCACTACAACATGCACTTTGTTGTGATTAATTTTATGTTGTTACTAATTATAGGCTTAAATAAGTAAAAATTCATTGTAAGTTAGCTTGATTTTTGTTTTAGTCCATAGGCTTTTTTGTTTGCTAAACCGCCATTGTATCTTCTTAACTTTTTGGAATTGGTCCCTAACGTTAACTTCCGTTAAAAAAAAGTTGTGCTAGCTATCGGAGGCACACATGTCACTTGACAAGATGACCACTGGTGTTAGTAGAGAGACTAAAACCAAAAACGCATATTTACATAGGGGTGATAATTAAAAAATGGAATCATCAAATTTTGAAATTTAAAACCCAATCTTTCCACCTTCTTCCTCTCTCTGTTCTTTCTCTCTTCTTCATTCCTTCCCTGCCCAGCCTCTCATAGCTTGCGCCCTAAAAGCAAAAACTCATTTCCTTCAACAATGTATTTATTGGACAAGATATATATTGGACAAGTTATTTGCCCCGAGTGTTGATCCTGTGATGGTGATCAAAGAAATAAATCGCAAAGACTATCAAGAAATAAATTGTTGTTTGCTGAGAAGTTTGAGAACCTAGCAGACTGGAACATACAGAACCTGAGATTTAGGAACTAACAAATGCTTAGTTAGATGCGTTTGTTGCAGTAGAAGGCACTAGGGGTGTATTTTCTTTACTTTATTTTTTGGTGGTGTTTTCTGATTCCAATTGTTTTCCTTTTTTAATTTATGGTTTGATTCTTCTTTTGAAAATCTTGTTAACATGTATATGACTTCCTCATAATTTTTTGCAACCACACATTGGCAACTCATTTGAAGATGATTGACAAATGTAATGAGAAGACATTGTTGAAGAAAATGGATTTTTGGTGTTAGGGCGCAAGCTATGAGAGGGTGGGCATGGCCGAAATGAAGAAGAGAGAAAGAACATAGTGAGGATAAAGGTGGAAAGAATAGGTTTTAAATTTCAAATTTTGATGATTATGTTTTTTATTTTCGTCCCTATGTAAATTTGCGTTTTTGGTTAAAGTCCCTCTATTAACCAGTTGCCAACTCATCAAGTGCCACGTATTGGTCCGTTAGCCAGCGAAGCATTTTTTTGACGGAAATGGATGGCATGGACGAATGTCAAAAGGTTAATTAAATACAGGGATTGTTTCGCAACAAAAAAAGATACAAGGACTAAAACAAAAAACATGCGAACTTACGGGACCTTTTCTTATTTAAGCCATGATTATATATATTTAAAACTACCAAATGTTTTTTTTTTTGGCCTCGGTTTGAACCCCGGACTTGCATATATTATGCATTATCCCTACCAACTGAGTTAAGTTTACGAGTATACCAAATATTAATACTATATACGCTTTAATTTATATTTTAACTTGTATTTTGTCTTTCCTCGAAAACAAAGAAATTTGTATTTGCGCTCTCTCTCTTCTTTTTTATTCCGCATACTATATTGTAATTGTATGTTTTTCTATTATTTCTGGGTCAAAGTGTTTTTAAATTACTATACTCATAATATATGTGTGCGCGCGCGCATGTGTGTTTTATCAAATAATTATGTCGTAGTAGATGAACTAAAGAACAAATTTGATAAAACATCTTAATTTAACTATTTTTTAAACATTTTTTAGTGTTATGTTTTTTTAGACCGAGTCGTCTTATTTAATACAAAGATAAAAACTTTATGAAGATCGGGTGGTACGATCGAGTCATCCAATTCAATCTGATTCTTACGTTCGGTTTACTAGCGAGCTAGTAGTTCGACCAATAACCCAGTGAACCACTACCCTTACCTAATCGATGACTGGTCTGATTTTCAAAACTATGGTTTTCATCACTTTATATTTCTAACATAATTTAATTGGGACTTTCGAGGCAAATGGTGTATTTCCATATTTGCCCTTAACGATTTTAGAGGAATTGTGCATTTGTGATAGAGATTTTAGGGACATTTTTAAATTGCTATACATGATTTATGGTGTATTTGATGACCCAAAAAAAACACACACAACAATGGATCTGCGATTGGTGAGAAAGGAGAGAGATAGAGTTTGGGTTTGGTTAGAAACAGAGAGTTTGTGATGAGTATATAATTTTTCCTTTTTTAATTTGTTAAAAATTGAGAAACTGGAAAGGAGAGGTATTTGAGATTTTAAGATTTGATTTTTTTTTCCTTTCTAGATAATATGATGAAGGTGATTTAAAGATGATGAATAATTGAAGATGATGAAGAGAGAAGATGAAGAAAAGTGTAAAAATCAAGTGTTGACGGCGTACCGTTAAATACAATAGACCTACAATCAAATGATTAACATCATATTAAGAATAATAGAAGTTAGAAAACTAACTGAGGGGACCAACTTGACTAACGGAAGTAGAATTAAGGGAATACAACGAAACTTTTATTAATTAGATGACCAAAATGAAACTCAAAAATTATTTAAGGGACTAAATATGTAATTTAGCCTTTGATTTTTTATTTGTTTCATAATTGAATTTTAAATTATACAACGTTTAATTTGATTGAAAATACTAAATTTTTTGTATGTTGATGGGTTTCCATTGAAGCTATGAGGATCCTTCAGATATGTGGACAAGGAAAATCTCTATTTGGCCAAGGAAAATCTCCACTTCTCTGGAGGCGCAATACCACTTTTACTTGTTGGAGGGTGTAAAACATCGAAGATAAGTTTGTAACGCCTCTTGGTATATATCGCAAGTAGTCGCTCTTGTGATTTTTCAACTCATTAATAAGTGCATGACGAACCAAAACATGATCTTCCTCATTCAATCCCATGTGCCGCAAGCAAAGCAAGTAAAAAAAGTGGCGCAAAATTTCAAAATCTGGACATCACAGTAGCGTGAGTTAACCCACGCTAGTGTTAACCTTCTGCGTGAGTTAACTCCCACAGCACTTAAAACTAGCGTGAGTTCCCTATCATCTACTGGAAAAAAATGACGTAAGTTGCAGAAAAACCAGGAAATAAGGATGAGTTTTGACGGTACACCTGTTCTTTGATGCTTGATGAACGTAGAAACTTGCTTCCTGACGATTTGCAATGATTTGGAATGAAGATTTTGACCTAAAAATTCGCACTTTTTGGGTTTCTGGAAGTGGAGGGAAAGAAAAAATGGAGCTTTGTGGTTGCCTGCTTGGTTTTGAACGAAAATAGTACCAGCATGAGTTAACTCACGCAACGTATGTTAACTTACGCATGGGCAATTTAGACATTTACTTTGAGAATAAGCATAATCATTTGGGTAAAGAGCAGAATTCAAGGAAATAAGAGGCACTTTGGATTGCTTGAACGGTGACGGAGATACTACTTTCTCCCATTGATATCCCTAATGATAATATGGCTATAAAATTAGTTGGACTAGCCTAATCCAACATGCAAATTTACATAAATATGTCAAATTATCCCTAAAAAAAATGTCAGATTAGTTGACTCATTTGTTAATGAGTTGTGAATTATCAACCCTAATCTAGTCATCGAGCTTGCACAATACACCTTCCTTTTATGTTAAAACTTCCAATAAAGAATCATAATAAAATTAGATGGATATACGCTTTAGGGTGCATTGATCTGCTAAAAATTGAAGAGCATGACAACTCTTGTTGTATATTTGTAAAACTGTTATTGGGACTGGCCAAACTGGAGGCAAGGGACAAGACAAAAACATGAATTTGTGTCTCTCAACTTTTGTCTCATGTACAAGTTATCTAGAATACAAAAATAGTTATTTTGTCCACCAAAAATTGTATAAGACAAAAAATTATTCAATATCATAAAAGTTTGTCATGTGTTGTTCTATCATATCTTGTGTGGTTCTGTCGAATACATATTATTTAACAAATCAAACATAGACATGTGTTTTCACTCAAAAAACAATATACCACATACAACGTCCCTTGTTAGTTTACAAAAAAATTACCTTAATTACCCCTACTTTTGTATTTTTATCCCTATAAACCATTGAAAATTTAGGTTTACACCTATCAATCATTGTGAATTAAACATGACTTCATCCCACATGATATTTTTCAAAAATATTATTATGTGTAAAGGCATGTTCGATAGAAGAGATGAACCTGCTGGATATCCGACGAGGGTTTATGTGTTTGTATTTGTGATTTAGGTTTGAAGTTCCATGCTCTATATATACTATGGGCCCGTTTGGATTAACTTATTTTAGAACTTATATAAAACAGCTTATGCAAATAAATAAGTTTTTATGTATTATTTATAAGTTTTTAAGGTAGTTTATGAAAAACCCGTTTATGAAGATACAATTTTCGTTAGTGAGAGTTTATAAATTAAAATAAAAACTTATTTATTTACATAAGCTATTTTTCATAAATTCAAAATAAGCTCAAACCAAACGGGGCCTATATAGGGTTAATAAGAAACATATTTTTGAATCATATCTTCAAAAATATAGATTTAAATTTAGATTGAAAAATATTTTTTCAAAAATAAAGAATAAATTATATTTGAATTATATTTTTTAATCATATCTTTATAATATATTTTAAAATTATATTTTTAATTATATTTAAAGATATTTTTGAAAACATATTTTTGAAGATATGATTCAAAAGATATTTTTAAATATATATTCTTTAAAATATTTTTGAAGATAATATATCCTTAGGATATAATTTAAGATAATATGTTTCAAATCAATTTTATTTTCTATTTTAAAGGTACTATTCAAAAATATGCTTTCAAAATATCTTTAAATACGATTATAAAATTTATTTTAAAGATATAATTCAAATATAATTTATTCTTTATTTTTAAATGTATTTTTGGATCTAAATCTAAATCAATATTTTTAAAGATATGATTCAAAAATAGGTTTTCAAATTTAACTCTATATACAGAGCGCGAAACTTTAAATCCAAATCACAAATACAAGCATAAAAACCCTCACCAGATAATCTAGCAAGCTCATCCCTCCTATTGAACAATGGCTAGACGCATAATAATGTTTCTCATTGATATCTACTTCCTATTATTGTTAACCAACTTTGGATATCAATTTCTTGTTTAACCACATGTGCAATTAAGGATTACATGTGTTGGAATTCTGGTATTTCTCTGTGCTTATACCTTTTGGCTCAGTGTATTATAGACAATTGTAAAGTTATGAGAACGAATAAGAAACTCTCTACCAAAGTGGAGATGACTAAAATTAAGGTTTCTGCATGAAAGAATATTTTTTGTAGGCTTTAGTTGTGATGAAGCTCTGGTTATGATTCCAAAACCTCTATCTAGTTTTTTCTTGTTAGGCATTTAATAAAAGTTCCCTTTTTACGGGCACAATTTTCTTTCATGCATGATTTTTCGTTTTTTACTTTTATTTGCTCATGTAATAAGAGTGTCCTTTTTAAGGAGAACTAAAATTTATGTTTTTATCTAATTATTAATGTTCATGATCAAGTTTGCAAGCTTATATAATTTCTATTTAATCCTCGTTCTAAAACCTACATTACGAACCTCCCCTACCTTCATGATCATGATCATTAAAAATTAGATAAAACATAATTTTAGTTGTCCTTAAAAATGACATTCTTATTACATGAGAAAATAAAAGAAAAAACAAACACCATGCATGAAAGAAAACAATTTCCTTAAAAAGAACACTCTTATTGCATACCTAACACGAACAAACTAGATAGAGGTTTTGGAATCATAACAAAAGCTTCATCACATTTGCCCTTCCGCACAAGAATTATTCTTTCTATGGAGAAACCTTAATTTTCTTCTCATAACCTTATAATTGTCTACAAAGCAAGCTTATAATTGTCTACAACTGGAGGACCATAATAGGGAGCATGTAATCTAACACATATAATCCAACACATTATAATTGCCAAAAGATACAAGCTATATAGAGAAATACCACAACTCCAACACATGTAATCCATATTTGCGTTTGTGGTTCAAAAGCAAATTGATATCTACAACTGGAGGACCATAATAGGGAGCATATAACAATGAGAGACATTATTATGCGTAAAGTCTTTGTTAGATAAGAGAGACAAACAATGATATCCAAAGCTGTTTGTATTTGTGATTTAGGTTAGAAGTTTCGTGCTCTATATATAGAGTTAAATTGAAAACATATTTTTTAATCATATCTTTAAAAATATATTTTTAAATCATATTTGTGTTAAAATTACATTTAGGGTTAAATTTAGAGTTAGTGCAAGAACATAAGATTAATTGTTAGCACTTAGATGGGATGAAACGAGTCTCTTCTAGCTTAACCAAAATCATGGATTTGAATCCAACATTGACCATACATTAGCATTACAACTCTTAGGGAAAGTTCGCCGCCTATTTGGATTCCACAAGGATCGAGCGATTAGTCTCCGCAATTGCGCGTGTGGAGGACAACTGATTTACACAACAACAAAAAATTAGGGTTAAATAATATTTACCTCCTGTCATTTGAGCGAATTTTGATTTAGCCCTTTGTAAAAATAAAAGTTTGAGATTTACGCTTACCATTTGAAGATTCTATAATTTTAGACCTTCGTGATGACCGATTGTGTAAAATGGATTACGTGGCATGCTTAGTGTGTAATATTATTTTTTTTGGGTTACACGTATGAAAAAACATTCAAACCAATAATTTTCATACTCCAGCTTCTTTCACTATTTTCTTTTTCATTTTTTATTTCCACTTGTCATTCCTATTAGTAAATAATATTTAGTAATTCCACCCGATTTTCATATTAACTAACATGAATTTGAAAAAGAAAAAACCAAAATTCTGTAGTGAAATCCACTGATTAACTATCAATAATTTTAAATCATTACATATTAATTTTTTAAGGAAAATACTAAATAATGCCCTTGGACAATGATTAAGATGATAAAAATAGAAACATTGTATTGAGAAATGGTTAAAAGTGAATAATTTAACTTTTTAAAAGTCAAAATATTGTTGAATTCAGTGTAAATATATTACTTTTGATTTCCTTAACCATTGCCCTGAAGACACCGATTAACAAGACCTATTTTTTAATATTAAAATAGTGAGTTTTACTTAAAAACATGGTCTTAAATGAGATATAGGTTTTTTATTTTTTTTTAAAGAGAGATATAGGATCTTACAAGACCTAAAGAAAATCTTTCAAATAAGATACCTAAGAAGGTAGTAGGTCTTAAATATCTAAGACTTGATGGTTAAGATGGTCTCACACCTTAATAGAAGCAGCCATCCACAATCCACATGGTTTGACCACTAAATCAACTCACTACTTTATTTTCATCCACGCAAGTCGCGAGATGATTATTATATTCGATAAAAGGGATGCTCTCTCTATCTCTCTGACAGTAAAGAAGGTAAAGCACCGAATTAGAAAAAGAAAAATGGCATCCAAATTAGATCCCATTCATATCCTCCTTGTTTCTTTTCCAGCACAGGGACACATAAACCCTCTTCTTAGACTAGGTAAATGTCTCGCTGCAAAGGGTGCTTCTGTCATCTTCACCACAACAGAAAAAGGTGGCAAAACCATGCGAATCATCAACAAATTAGCTACTCCAATTGGTGATGGTTCTCTAATGTTTCAGTTCTTTGATGACGGTTTACCCGATTATGCTCACCCTCTTGACCACCACAAAAAAATTGAGCTTCTTGGGAGACAATTTGTTTCTGAAATGATCAAGAATCATGCTGATTCAAACAAACCAATTTCATGTGTTATAAACAACCCTTTTTTTCCATGGGTTAGTGATGTAGCTTTTGAACACAATATTCCTTCTGCTTTGTTATGGACTAATTCCATTGCTGTTTTCACAGTTTGCTATGACTATGTCCACAAACTGGTACCTTTCCCATCAAATGAAGAACCTTATATTGATGTTCAACTCAACTCTTCTATAGTTCTTAAATACAATGAAATCCCAGATTTTATACATCCTTTTTGTCCATATCCAATCCTAGGGAGACTCACCACGGCACAGATAAAGGACATGTCTAAAGTGTTTTGTGTATTAGTGGATACCTTTGAAGAATTAGAGCATGATTTCATCGATTATATTTCGGAAAAATCAATCACCATAAGACCCGTTGGTCCTTTGTTTAAGAATCCAAAGGCAAACGGAGCAAGCAACAATACTCTTGGTGATTTCACTAGTAGCAATGATGATTGTAATATTATAGAGTGGCTAAACACAAAGGCAAAAGGTTCTGTGGTTTATATTTCTTTTGGTACTGTTGTGTACCTTCCTCAGGTACAAGTGAATGAAATTGCATATGGGTTATTGGATTCTCAAGTCACATTTTTGTGGGCAAAGAAACAACATGATGATTTGCCAGATGGGTTCTTGGAGGAAATAAGCGAGAGAGGAAAAGTGGTGAAGTGGAGCCCACAAGAGGAAGTACTTGCTCATCCTTCAGTGGCATGTTTCATTTCACATTGTGGTTGGAATTCATCAATGGAAGCAATTACTTTAGGAGTTCCAATGTTGACAGTTCCAACATTTGGTGACCAACTTACAAACGCAAAGTTCTTGGTTGATGTTTTTGGGGTTGGGATTAGATTGCGCCGTGGTGAAAGGAAACTAGTAACAAGAGATGAGATGAAAAAGTGCTTATTGGAAGCTACAACAGGGGAACAAGCAGAGAGGCTGAAGAAAAATGCAATGAAGTGGAAGAAGGCAGCGGAGGAAGCAGTGGCGATTGGTGGTTCCTCTGACCGACATCTTGATGCATTTATGGAAGACATTAAGAAACACAAACGTTGTTAACAATCAGAATATGTAACATCAACTTCATTGTCCTTGTTGAAGTAAATGGACAAGGAGGAAAATCAGTCCTGTTAGACCAGTTTCTTAAGGTAGTTATGCAGTTATGTTTATGTATGTTAGCATTTATTTATGTGTGTTTTAAGAATAATAAATAGGGGTTATGGAAAAGTGAGTCATTCGATTATTTTGGGTTAAGGACCAGAGTGATACACCAAGGTCTCAAATTATTGGATAATACTTAGGTGACACTGTGGTTGGTGATATTGACCAACCAAAATGTCCCAAGTGTACAAAAAACAAAAAAAAACGTCGTGAAAGAGAAAGAAGAAAAACCACCTGTGATATTGTGGTTAACCAATGTCACCAACCACAATGTCACCCTGGTGTTATCCCAAATTATTTACTTTTTTTATACATGAAATTGTATATGTTTCATACTAAAAGAGTGGCTCAGAGGTGCAAGAATTCTGCTCTTTACCCAAACAGTTTTGCTCATTTCGAAAGTAAATGTCTAAAATACCCCTACGCATGTTAACTCACACAACGTGGGTTAACTCACGTTGGGTTTTAGTGTTTTGTTTTTGCGTGACTTAAGTCACGCAGCGTGAGTTAACTCACGCAAATTTAACACTAACGTGAGTTAACATGCATATGGGTATTTTGGACATTTACTTTGGGAATGAGCAAAAACGTTGGGTAAAGAGCAGAATTCGAGGTGCAAATAGTATTTTTTTTTTGGGTTACGTTGCTATGGATATGGGCCTTGTACATGTAACTTTTATGTAAGGAGCGTTTTTCTTTAGGTCCACCAGTAGCTTTAAAGCTCTCAAAATATACATTCGATTGTTATACACTAGATGTACATTTTTCTGAAGAAAACATACATCAGGTTGATAACTACCAGATGTCTATTTAGAGGGCCTTAAGGATATTGGAGGGTCTAAAGAGAAACTGTCTTGTGTAAGAGGTTTCATTAGAAGATGTGTTTTATTCGATGGTTTCTCATCTCAGCAACAAAATTGTCCTCCCACATTTGAAAATACCTTCAATATCCCCGATGACAGAGCATTTTATTAAGTGTAAAGAGAAATTTCCGTTTTATTTCTCCACCGCATAAGATTGCTTTTGGGAAAGTTAAAGTCACTGCATGTCATATGTGGATTGGACAATAATATACACACACCAGCATTTAGACGGAAACTCTATGTCTTTTTATCCATTTTTTTTACTTTCTTAACTCGTGTAAATTATAAACATTCTTAAAGACAAACTTATGTAAGGGTATTAATGAAATAGTAAAAAATCTAATCCAAACACAATCATGTGTTCTCTTTATATATTTTTATAGATATATTCATCATATAGTTTAGTATAGCCACCATGTAGCTTGTTCGCACCCCCGGACCCCGTCTTGGATGTTGGCATTTAGAGTGGGTGAGGGAAAGAGTTTCCCACAATAAAAAAGTTTTTTTTACCACTAGATTAGAGAGGAGTACCAATTTTATCATGGGTTGTACACACTATATTATTTTTCCTCTTTCATGTTGTCTTCAACCTCATCAATATTGACTTTTTAGATCTAAAAATTTACATTCACATTTACGGTGGAGAAATTTACAATCAACTTCAATTGAATGTTCAATTCCAACCTCTCTTGAATCAAGCCCTGCAATCTTTAAAACGAAAATGAACGGAAGTTAAAAAAAAACCTTTGGATGTGGAGGATTAGTGAACAGAAGCTACTATTTCCATTGTAGGAGTTTGAACCTTTCATTAAGAATTCATTCTCAGATCCTTTTCTATTTTATATTGTTCTAGATTTTTTTTTTTATAAATAAAACCTCAAAAAATTGATAGTTTATTCAAAACATTGTTCGTGGGTTTTGTTTTTCTGCAATGTTCTTGAATATACTTCAAATTAACCCAGTTACAAAAAAAAGTACTGTTAAGTTTCATGAATCGAAGCAGTCTTAATAAAACTATGAAGATGACTAGATTTTGGTCTACAATTAAAAGTGACTAGAACAGATAAATCAGCCTTATTACAACATTTGATTAGATCTAATGGTTAGAAAAAAATTAAAAGAGTCATAATATTACGGTGGGCGGTGATGTTGGTTGGTGAGTTACATGTTGAGAAAAAAATTGCAGAAGAGACATAATGTTTTGGCAATTTTTTGTTTAAAATCACCTTCGACTGAGCTTTTGAATGTAAAATTCCAGATCTCTGGCAAAAAGAAATCAGTACCATGGATGTTGAAGATGTTGTAAAATTGGAGTATATTTCAAAGTTTCAAATATTTTATGTCCCAAATTTTTAATTGAGGAATATCGAAAAATATTTTAATAGAAAATTGTTATCATATTATTAATTAAAATATTTGACTTGGTTTTATAAACATGTTTTTAATTCCAAATTTTGTAACCGCCTTTTAAACCACATTATTAGTTGTTGCTATTTACTTGGTCAATATGTGCATGTTTCTATTCCAATCCAAATATTAACGTTACACTACCTGGTCATCACTACTACTGTTTTACGGTTTTGATTAGCAATTTAATTGCCACATAACTAACATGTGTATCAATTCAATGCATATAAAAAAGTGTAAGAAACCGGTACAGGACACAAGCTGAGTAGCACACATACTTTTCTAAAAATCATTTTCTCTCCTCCAATAGATTGAAGTTTCTTGGGTTACATCTTCCTGAAAATTTCTTCTTGTCAGTTATGTATCCTCGGTTTTATCGGAAAGGGTCTGTTAAATCCCTTGTTAAATCCTGAGGGATTTGCGATTAGCGCGTCTGAGACTTTTCATAGTTTGTTCCTCTTGTAGTCTTTGCGGTTGATTCTACAATGAATTTGATTCAAGTTGTCCCAAAACGGTGATCTAATTCTACATCAAAATAAGACAGATAAGTTTACTTGAAATCTTTGATTATTCTCATTAACATAACTTGATTCTTATATTTATGTTTTGATTATTATTTGTGGAGATAATTTATTCCTAATTTTACAACATAAGACAATATGAAAGAGAAAAAAAATATAGTGTAGATAGACCATGATAAAATCAATACATCTTTTTAATCTATTGGTTTAAAATAACTTTCCCATAGTGGAAAACTCTTTCCTCACCCCCCCTAAATGTCACCGTCTTGGATACGGCACTTGAAGGGGAGTATCTTGTAACTTTAATTACCTTGTCTCTTTAGAATTTTCCACTTAATTGGTCGGACATTATCATGAAAATTTAAATGATTGAGTCATAGTTCATTGTAACATGATTTTTGTTGGTTTGTCGGTTTTGAATTCAAGTAAAAAGTGAGTTAGGATTATCTATGTTTCTCTCAATATTTTCCCTCTCCATTATTGTATTCATATTACTAAAACTTTGATGATGACAGAAATGATGAGGGTAAAAATGAGGATCTTGACTTAAAAAACTACTTTTATGGTTTACTATGATTGTCAATTTTGTTCTTTTCGCATAAAATATATGGATGAAAATTGTATCCATATTAGAGGTGTTCAAAACTGAACCAATCCAATAGAAAAACCGCAAACCAAACCAACTCAAACCGAAACTGCAAAAAACCGCATTTAGTTTGGATGTAATTATATCATTTTCTTGCTCAACCACATGGTTTGGTTTGGTTTGCAGTTTTCATTTTACTAAGCAACCCAAACCAAACCGCAACATAAGAAAAATGTTAATTAAACATATATAATCATTGAAACTCAATGAAAACTTTTATAAAATTACATATTTTTTCTCTTGTTAGATTCCTTCTTTGCTTTTCATTTAAAATCTTAGTCTTTTGCATTTCTTAGAAAATAGGATTACGTTTTGTCCATGTTTTTAACTTGGCCTATGTTGTTGGAAACATTGTAAAATGAAAATAAAATTGTAATATTTGATGAAATTTAAAACATTGCTGAAAAATATGTTGTGTTTTAACTTTTTAACCTGATTTTAATGTTGGAAACAAAAAAAAAATTTGTCTCGAATAAAACCGCATCAACCGATCCAACCCAAACCGCATTAGTTTGGTTTAGTTTGGTTTGGATGTTATTTTTAAAGTCAACCGAACCAAACCAAACCGCAGCATGCTTTTTTATCTTGCAGTTCGAATGACTTTTACCTTCAAAACCGAACCAAACCGCACCGCACCACGAACACCCCTAATCCATACTCAGTATATACCCTAAAAAATTACTCATAATGAGTAGGTGAAAACTCACATTTTATTAGATATAGTACGACAAAAAAATTTCAATGCATTTCAAAAGGTCATGCATAGCAATATTATGTATCCTAGATTCATAAATGCTGTGTTTATGAGGATTGATTTTACTATCCAAAACGTCTAGCAGCACAGTTTGTTGTCCGCTTGCCTTCTTTTCAAGTGTAAATAATAATTATTGGTATTGATATCCCCTTTAGAAAAATCATTTAAAAAAACCAAGAAATACAAGTGAGCTACATCATTTATCAAGCGCCTAACAAAACCGACACCATAGTTTCTAAAAGAACTAAGAAAGATCTTAGAAGAGTACAATATAGTACCCACTTCATAGACATAATAAAAAGGCTCATGAAAATAATTAACAATCGTCTGACTATCTACTCAAAAAAGACATTTTGGCGGTTTAATTCTCTCATTTATTAATATGACCAATTGTCATAAATACATCCTTCACTCAATTGTAATAAAATTTTGTCTTATAACAAATTACCATTTCAATTTTCAATACAATTTTAGGCTCTATTTGGATTGATGGAAACGAGCGGAACAGAATGGAATAAAATAGAATGGAGCGGAACAGAGCGGAATGGAATAAAGATCACATTTCATTATTTGGATATTTTATAATGGAATGGAACAAAGTTTTTATTCCATTGTTTGGGAAAGGGACGGAATGGAATGAATTATAATTTTTTATTCCAGTTTTAACCTTATTTTTAAAGAAACATTATTATGTAAAATGTATTATGCTTTATTAAAATAATTAAAATTCTATTGCTTAAAATTATTCAAGCATGGAAACAATCTTGACCCGACATTTTAAATGAAATCCACAAAAATGACGTAGATATACCATTATGCATACCAACCATATAAGTCAACGATTATCTACCAAGAACAGAATTGGAATAGCATGACAATTGTCTTGCAAGTGCAACATGTAATTAATCATGCAACACAATGCAATGAAAATAGTAAAAGAAAAAATGGGTGATGAAATGAGTTAAATAGAGACAAAAGGAAAGCAAGGTAACAATCAAATTTATTACTTTATTTATCTGGGAACTTTTCGGTAAAACAGAATAAAAATATAGAAGAAAATATATAATCTGTTGGTAGAGAAGAAAAATGAATGAGGTGAACAGGAAGTAGTAAACTGAACACGAGAGAAGAAAAACTGGTACGATAAAAAAGACATTTCAAAGCAAACAAAAGGGCAAAAGAGTAATATTATAAGTATAAGGAAGAGATGAATAGTTATTCCATTCCATACCTCCCAAATTAGGCTCTGTTTGGATAACTTAAAACTAACAGAGCGGAATGAAATGGAATGGAACGGAACAAATATTTCATTCTGTTGTTTGGATGTTTTATGACGGAATGGAACAAATTTCACATTCCATTATTTGGAAAGTTGACGGAACAGAATGAGTTATAACATTTTAATTCCAATTTTACCCTTTATTTAAAAAACATTAATAGGTGAAATTCTCAACTCAATTTAATCAATGTGGTTATTTTGGCGTGTTCATGAGTAGCACCAATATAAATGGTTCTTCGAAACGAGTAGCGTTCAAGAGTACTCAATGCCAAACACATGTTTATAGCAACCATAAACAAAATAAAACCATTACAGTATGTGGTCTGTGGAAAGGAAATATGGTGTGGAACATTCATTAGTATAAGTCAAATAATAAAAAAGATATTTTTTGTTACAATAAGAAAAAAAGATATGGTATGGAACATTCATTAATATTAATAACCAATTTAGTGATTGATTACTTCACGTATAGAGATGACCACCTTCCCATATATTAAGCATAGTTTACTTAGTAGTAGAACAATACTTGAAGAAGATGAGGAGAACACAGTGAACGGATAAGAAATTATGAAGAGAAATAACGAGTGAATCAACGGCATATAATGAAATAGAAAAAATAGGGTCAAAATTGTAATTGTATTACTAATGTATTCCATTCCATTGGATACACCCCAATTTGGGGGGAATGGAAAATTGGTTAAATGAGTGGTATTGGATGGAATGAGTTCCATCACATTCCATTCCATTCCATTCATTTTTTATAAAACCAAACAATGGAATGTGGCTCTATTCCATTCCATTCCATCACTCTCCACCAATCCAAACATAGCCTTAGAGGGGAACAAAAATGAGTGTAAATGATGGAATAAGATGGAATAGATACCATTGGGTTCCATTCCATTCCATCATGTTTTTTACAAACCAAACAATGGAACATAACTTTATTCCATTTCATTCCATCTCATCCCACCAATCCAAACATAGCCTTAATTTCTTTTTCTAATTGTACACTTGAATGAATACCATCTGCATTATTTTGAAGTCAATAACCTCCACTTTTTCATGAGCTTAACTCAATTGATATGAATATAATGGCATGTATGGACTGAAGTTCGAACCTCAGATTTTTCACTTATTCACCTTAATAAGTAAATTTCAAGACTGTTTGACAAAAAAAAACCTCCACTTTTCGTCTAAAAAAAATCCACACTTAATGTAATAAGAGTAATTTTATAAGAGTATTATTATTTCTCTTTTATTCATATTTTTCTTAATCTTTGTGAAATTAATAAATTAATCACTTCTCGTGGGATGAAGTGAGTACAAAGTATACTATCTATATATCTTTGAATTTGAAACTTGAGCTATTCCTATACAAGAGTTGTGATGATGTGGCATATCTATATGAGCTCCAATTTCTCATTCTCTATTGAAACCTTGCTACCCTCTCTTGACTACCACCCTTATTCATTATTATTTATTTTCCACTAAATCAGTTTAATGTATGCATATATGAGATTTTGTTCAATGTGCTCAATTTTTATTATAAAACCCATTGACATTCTTTTCACTTATGCATA
>Ga0228710_1001365_pt1 | contig 36398 bp, 19 predicted proteins | sample MedpolnodulmetaG_FD_177995 | JGI IMG/M metagenome (GOLD analysis project Ga0228710, IMG submission 177995) | Root nodule microbial communities from Medicago polymorpha collected in Santa Monica, California, United States - pink nodules | ecosystem: Host-associated > Plants > Roots > Nodule...
TTAAATTTTGATTGAAGTTGTGAAAGTGATAATGATTTTAAAAGATTATACATCATGCATAGCATGGCATATAGTTGTGTCATAGGTGCCAAATGGGGCGATTATCACTGTGCCAATTGGGGCGATTGCCACTGTGCCAATTGGGGCGATTTATCACTGTGCCAATTGGGGCGATTTGTCTTTAGGTGTCAAATGGGGCGATTATATTACTATGTCAATTGGGGCGATTTATCACTGTGCCAATTGGGGCGATTTGTCTTTAGGTGTCAAATGGGGCGATTATATTACTATGTCAATTGGGGCGATATCCGAATCATGGCCTAGTTGCATCTCATGCATCATTTGCATAAAGTTCATATTTTAGTTTCTGTTATTTGTATTGAGCTTTTTGACTTTTATGTGGTGAGTGTTTTACTGTTCTTCTTATTTTGTGTCTTTATGTCTATATGATTGTATTTTTGTGGTTTAGGAATACTGACCCCTTACAACCAACATTTTAGGTATCAATGATGAATTGAAGTTATATGGGTGATGAAGTTGATTGACTGCGCGCGGGGAAAAGAAAAAGGGTTTTTATTGAAAATGTAATTTTAATGTGTATTATATTTTTAGCATTAACTCATTAACAAAATTCGAATGTAGATTTCTTCCATTTGCAGATAATCAATTTTAAAGAACAATTTTCTGTTTGTTTCTTTTTAATAGTTATTTTTAGATATATTTCATATTTATTTATTTTTAATAGTCTATTAAATTAAAAATTAGTCTCATATTTTCTGAAGAATAAATATTTTTAAGTAATGTCTTGGATTAAAATCCAAGGCGTTACACAAAGAGACCAAAAACGCTCTTAACCGTAAAATTAACATATATTTTTAGAAATTTAAGTTATACTTTTGTTTCTAGTTATATACACTTAGGTGCCGTTTGGATCAGCTTATTTTAGAGCTTATATAAAACAGGTTATGCAAATAAATAAGTTTTTATGTATTATTTATAAGTTTTTAAGGTAGTTTATGAAAAAACAGTTTATGAAGATACAATTTTCGTTAGTGAGACTTTATAAGTTAAAATAAAAATTTATTTATTTGCATAAACTATTTTTCATAAGCTTAAAATAAGTTCAATCCAAACGGTGCCTTAAAATGTTTATGGTGTTTCTGCCGAAAAATTAGATTTTGTAAAACAACTGGACAGCCATAAAACTTTGTAGTTCATACACGAAACAACAAAATTTCTTTAGCACTTGGCCTTTATAGACATTATATTTGAAAAACTATGGACTATATATCATCGTACTATAATTTTTATTACCTTAGTCGATACTCTCTAGTCTAAATTCCGCACACGTTGAATATATCTTTAAATTATCAAATCAGTTGGCCTTATACCCAACTCGGTTTGATGAGGAACAAAGAACCAAGTTCCCGCCATTCTATAACTTCTCATTATTGAACAATTCCCAACTATCTAGTAACCACATCCGTAACTCCCTCACCCAACTTCTTCAAATACAGAAGATCCCTTACTCATGGAAAACAAGGGATATTGATGACTCTTAATAGAAACACCAAACCTTGATCATGGTCGACTATTTCAATTATCTCGTATTTTCAGCGAAATATTATGGACAAATGATCGTTTGGATAAGATGGTTTGGGTTACATGCAACTTTATCAAAGGACTTGAGTATAAATATAGCTCTGAAAATCATCACCATTTAAAAATCATAAGAATTTTGTTGGGAGGATTAGTTTTTGAGTAAATAGGCAATTACCCTCCGAAATTGTAAGTTTCGTCAATTATCTTCCTGAAATTAACAAAACTTCAATTACCCCCCTGAAATTTCACAACGTTAATCAATTTACCCTCTCCGTCAAATTTTTCTGTTAGTGAACATGACGTTTTACAAATACCCCCCTAAAGTTTTGCACTTATGTGCAAAATGTCCCCCAAACTTAAAAATTTATATTATTTTTTCATAAGTGGAACACTAGAATAAAGGAAAATACACACCATAATCATAAGAGTTTTGTTGGGAGGATTAGTTTTTTCAGTTGAGTGAATAGGATATCAAATTTATAAAAATAAATAAATAAATAATAATAATAATATTTTGGAAAAAAATACTACTATATTCATGTCGAAATATATGAACATGTTGATTAAACCATAAGAATTAAAAATTTGGCAGGAATGTTAGTTTATTTTTAATAATTTATGTTTTTTATTGTTATTTTCTAGTTTACCAGTAGGATTTAGGAGAGCTGATTTATTTATACTATTATCATAATATTTATTTTTATTTTTATTAAATATAAAAACATACACAATAATTAAGAGTATTTTGATAACAAGTAAAACATAGCGATGCAATTGAAAATAGACCAACAAGAAAAGAGTCTAAACTTTTTTTTTGAAAAAAAAAAAAAAAAGAACTTATAAGAAAAAGAGTAAAAGATGGAGATGCAAATATTTGGACTATGTAAAATAATGATGGGCCTAAAGTTTGAGCCCAAGAAAAGTATTTTTTTCACAATAATTCACTTTCCCTTCCCATCTTAACGAAGAAGAAAGAGAATTGATTTCTGAAACTGAATCGAAGCAAAGAAGGAATTGCAGAATAACGATTGAAAATGGTGAAGGTTGCAACGTACTTTGGAATGTCCTTGGCAGCTTTCGTTTTCTGGCAATCCATGGACAAAGTCCATGTCTGGATCGCTCTTCATCAGGACGAAAAGGTTCTTTCCCCTTTCTTCTTCGAATTCTTCATCTTCTAATCATAATTCAATTCCTGCTATTCATTTTCTCTCAATTTCCATATTCAATTTCACCCTTTTTGTTTTTGTATTAATTAATTTCACTCATTTAAGAGGAAACAAAAATTTCAAACCCTAGATTTCATCGTATAACGAATTTTTACTCATGTGTGCAATTTTGAGCTAATTGAGTTATTGACTGTGGTGAATTTGTTCTTTTAAGGATTTCGATTTGATTACTCATTCTGCTCTGAGATTATGAACATTTGATCAATATTTTGTGTTAATTAATTGATATAATGTGTTGCAGCAAGAGAGGTTGGAGAAGGAAGCAGAGATCAGAAGGGTCAGAGAACAATTAATTCGGGAGCAAGCCAGTCAGAAGGATTCTTCTTATTGAATTCAAACATAATGTTGTAATTTTTCTATCCTTTGCTATGTAATTTCTCTTGTTGTCAATGTGATGTCATATGCTCAAATAAAATATGGTACTCGACGAGCATTTCAAATTTAATTGAGTGGATATGTAAGATTGTCCTTTGATGTTATACATGATATTGTTCCATAAAATGGTACTTGCCAGTAATCGTTAGAACAATGCTAGCTTTGCTTGATTTTTTCTGTGTACTGGTATTTGGCTCAGGTTATGAACCATATTTTAACCTTTTGCATTGCCTATTTTTGGCAACCAAGAAACTTTATTTTCCTTTGAAAGTGTGAGATGTGGAAGCCAACTTAGTAGGGATCATGTGTGGAAGTCGCTGGAATTTAAGTCTACATTTGTGGGTTATTGTTCTGGCCGCGATGCATATTTCATATCCTGTTGTCATTTCCTTTGAATATATGTTTGCTTTCTTACACTTTTGTCAGTGTGTGTTTTATTTAGATACATTTGAATGCTTGTTGGGCAGCAAATTAGTATCAAAGCACTGATGCATCAACAGCATCCCTTCTTCCATCTCTTTATCGTGATTACCCTACATAATTTCCCGATGTTATATTGACGAATCACAAAGTGGCAATATTAACTGTAATTGGAAGGCAACAATACAATGATTTGCATGTTGGGTTCATACTTACGTATTTACATTGGTGCAATCATAGTTGGTTGCTTTTAGAAGTATAAAATCTCTTTCTTGTTGGCTTTAACTGTTCATAATACAAGAGATTTTCATAATTTCCTACAGAATTTCTTATCATTATATTGATGAATCACAAAATGGTAATACTAACAGTAACAGCAATAGGCAGGTGACTACATAGTGGTGATTTGTATGTTGGATTCATACTAAGGTATTGACATTATTGGAATCATAAGCAGGTGCTTGTAGAAGTAGAAAATCTCTTATTGCTTTAGCTGTTCAAAATGCTAGAAATTCTAAAGAGGGTTGTCAATGGTAGCATATAGCACTGTTATCATGATTTAGCAAAGTGTCCTGACTGCTATCTCCAGCCCACATGGTGTATGCTCTGCTGCCTTTTTGGCCAGCCGCACATTTTATGGTGAAAGTTTGCCCTTTTCTAGTTGAGGATAGCACTTCATTTTGCAGTTACTGTCATAACCTTCCTTTGTTGCCTCTGTTTGCAGTCATTTTGTACTTAACTACTTAATGACACGATTTTTTAAAAGTTACATAGTCAAGTTTGCAAAATTCTCCTCGGGTGGGCTAGTTTACAACTGTCTCACGGAGAACTAAAGTATGAACTAAGTACAGAATTCTCCTAGGGTGGAGCTAATTTACAACTGTCTTAGTGGAATTTGAGTCTTATTCTTTAAAGTTACATAGTCAGCTTCTTATCATTAAGCTGAAATCTTTTGAATAATTTGCACATTTTAATCAAATCATGCACAATATTTGGAACTAAATCATTGTTAAATTAAGATAAAATTACACAATTTGTCTCTTAACTTAATTTCAGGTAACACTTTCGTCTTTCGTCTTTTTCTTTTTTCGACCTAATCCTTTTACGTTTTTAAATATATAACTTATGTCTCCTCTTACAATGAAAGTTATGGAATATGCAATGAAGTGTTCAATTAGTTTGGATGAATATGTGGTTATTTTGCGGTAAAATATGAGATAAGCGGTGGGGTGGTGTTTGTTAATGGAAAGATAGTGATGAGATTGTATATAAGACCCTTTTGCCAAAATTACGAGAATTAAAAAAAAATGATATATGTATTAAAGTTGTTTGTAATCACTATTGTTTTTACAATTTTGATCATGTTTGGTAAAATTAGTGGATAACTGATAAGCTAGCTGATGACTAATGACTGATAAGTTAATTGAAGTGTTTGGTAAAATTAGCAGTTCAACTAACTGGTAAATGTAAAATGACATAATAAAACATTATTAATTCATAATAAACTTTATATAAATTAAAAATTAAGACATTTAGTAATTTAAACATATAATTTAATATTGCTATAGCAGAACTAATTTCATCACATTTTTTACGGTACTAATGTTATTACATATTATAACACAGTATTTAAAATACAAAATTTTACGGTGCATTTTTTTTTTAATTATTATATAAAATAATTTGAATTTTTAATACAATATTAATAATACACGTTGTCATAATATTAGAGAAGAAAAAATCTAACAGCTTTTGTTAAAAGAAATATAGAGATAGTTAAGCATATATTATCATAAATAATATATATTGTACGTAACGTAATTAGCTAAACGAGACGTAATAAAAACAAGGAAAAAAAACTTGGCCACTTATCTTGCTATTATATTCTCATTTCTTGGCCAATCACAAAAAATAATGTCGTGAGTGTCGTGAAGTAAAATTAAAATTCAACAATAATGCATTTAGTTTGTAGGGATATGGATTAGGAGATGGGCACAAATGGGTTTTAGTTAAAATGACAAAGGTAAAATTGGAAAGAAAAAAAAACAATAAATTATAAGTTATAAGTTCAAATGCTACTTGAAATAGCGTCTGAAAAATAAGTTATAAGATAGTAAAATAAGCGTTATAAGCTCGTGGTGAAAAGACCGTTATCAAAAGGGTTTTTTTTTCCGTCATATGAGCTTATAAGCGATCTGCTATAAGCTATAAGCTAATTTTTTTTGCATTGCCAAACAGAGTCTTTATCTTTAAGAGAGAGAAAGGGTTAGTTTGTGTTTTCAACATGTTATTTATTGTTGATTGAAGAAAAATATGTATAATAAATAGGGATAGTGGTGGAGGTGAAGAACCCTAATTTAAAATAATTGATTTTTTAAAATTAAAGTTAATTTTTTTACTAAATGCCTTCTTGGATTTACCACATAATCATTAAAACTGACACATCAATAACACAATGATCACATTGACATTTCTTTAAATGAGGTATAACATACTGTATTTTATAAAAAAAAGGATAGCATTGTTAATATTTAAAAACATAAAGGTTATATAAAACTAAGTTAAAGGATTAATAGTATAATTTTGCTATAGTTAATTATCTTTTGCTGATTTTTTTTAACCCAAAACTTATCTTTTGCTAATAATAAATGTTAATATATGTTAATATTAAAATACATATAGGTATAGAATTTTTCATCTCATCACAATCTTTCCATTAACTCACACTCTAATCATCACATTACCCTTGTATTCCTTTACTAGTATATATAAAGCGGGTAGTTAGTAAAAATAAACGAGTTAATGATAAATATTTCAACAAACTATATAGTCTCTCTCTATAATTGATTACTTTATTATGTTATTCACTTTATACTATAAATAATTTTTGAAAAAGACTTTATGCTATAAATAATTAATGTGAGTTCTTCTAAAAAAAAACTAAAGCTAGTTGTTTATTTTACAGAAGTTGTGTTTCTACAAAATACTAATTACATTGTATATTTTTTTTCTTTTTGAAGGGAACTATACTAATATTTTATAAGTTAAACACATGTTATATAGCTTTTTAAGTTATATTTTTATAACAAACTAGTCATTTAAGTTATTTTGTTATTCGACCAAAGAAAAAAGTTGTTTTTGTTACTATTGATCCCCTGTGTCGTTGAAAGTTTACATTGTCATCAATTTTTTCAGCCAACTTCGTTAAAAAGTATTTGTAGACCGTTTAACATTGAAATGGTAAGTCTGAAAGTGATTATGACATCAAACATGACTACTCACGCACATTTTCTTGTTTTTTTTAATTTAAGCCTAGTTTAACAAAAGAATATTTCATCGAAAGTGTTATATACAAATCAAGTAATCGATCAATTTTGTTTCAAATTAAGACTGAATAACACACTTACAAACCCTACTTTTGAGAGCGGTGAATTTCAACATAACAACCCAACATTAAATGTCTACATAAACAGTTTTAACGTTGTTGCGGTGAGACAATGTCTCCTCGGAGAGCTGTTGAAAAAAAGGTTTTGATATATGGTGTGATAAACGTTGGTATCGCTACACTAGCTAGTGGACTTATAGTTGGTAGCATTGCTACATCGTAGGGTAATTTAAGAAAGACAGTTTGTCATGTCCCGATCTTCCTTTTTTAACAGTTGAATTAACATAAAAGATGAGTTTGTTTCTACATCTTCATTTTTATTGTGGTTGATACGATGATATTTGTTGTTGTTTTCAGCTTATATTTGTTGATTGATACCTTTATAAAATATTATTTTTGATGCTTTTGGTTTTAAAGTTCTCTGTTTCTATACTAGCAACAAATTGATCTCTCCATGAATTCTTCTTTTATATATACCTTCCATGTTAAAATTAAGGTCTATTAGATATGGTTGACAAAGTTGTTTCTAATTTTACCATATATATCACAACCTTTTTACTTCAAAATTTAAAGTAAGGAAATTGAAAATAAACTCATATGTAGAATTTATATTTTTGAATAAAATTTTGCAAAAAAATTCATAATATTATAAGAATCTCTCCAAAAAAAAGTTAGAACTTTTTAACAAAACATGAATTTAATATGAATTTATAGATTTTTTACGGTTAAAAATTCATAATTAATTTATGTTTGATTAAAAAATTGTAATTTTTTTTGGGATTTTTTTTTGGTAATATTCTACATATTTCTGCATAATTTCATTTAAAAATACAAAAATTTAATTAAAAATAGGGACCAAAAGTAGTGATTGAAAATTTTAAAAGGACTAAAAGTTGAAGGAAAATTTTAGAGGTACTAGAACGAAAAGTTGGTATATTTATAAGGATCAAAAACATATTTAACACTAATTTTTTTTAATAAAAATGTTGTTGTAATGTAATAACATCATTGTAACTTTTTATTATACAATTTTTATCTGTTTACAAACATAGTTATAATAATGATATAACGTTAAAATAAAAAATTGCAACAACCTTATAATAATATGTTATAAACATTGTTGTAACATTTTTTTTTAGAGAAAACATTATTGTAACTATGTTATTTGATATATGGACATTAACGTTAAATTAATATTTTGTTTTATCAATCAAATAAATATTATTAAACTAATTAAGATGGGGTGGGATCTAAACTCTACACAAATACAAATTAATACATTATCAGATATTGTAGTATATGACACATTTGAGCTATCCTTAAATACAAAATAATATTGAGTAATATTACATAACATTGATTTCAACCGTGTCTACGATATATATATACATATTAGACGTGTGTACTCTATTCTTTCCTTCCATCTTGGAATGAGATTTTCAACGTAATGGCGAGGGGATATCGCTAGCATTGATACTATTGTTTTTCACAGATCTTGAAAATAAGGCATGCGCATTTTCTTAAATCTATTATTACTGCACTTATTTTAGATCTTCATCTCTCAATTTTTCTAAAACATGTTTATTATGATTTTAATTTTTTTTAATCATCACCCAATTTTACTAAAATGGGTTTTTATAAAAATTTATCCTTTAAATTAATTTTTTTTTTTGAAAATATTAATTATGTATGATTTGTGATTATTAATATAAAGTTAAGCTTTTACATAGAAGTTGTTATAAATAATATCTTCTAAATAATTTATGAGTATGTTTGATTTTGTCGTTATAGATATTAAGTTACTAACAACGATTCTTTATTTAGGAACGGACGTATGACATCTAACATCTTTAGAAGAAGCTTTAATTCTATCATGTCATCTTTGAGCTCATTGAAACTTATATCTAAGTAATATATTGAACCATTTATAAGTTAATGCATCAATATCAATTTCAATAAACAATGGTAAGTAATAATAATTTATTTCATAAATAAATAAACCTAGCGAAAAACGGGGTGTTATAATGTACCTTAGAATTAACTCTTTTTTACTTCTTAAAGCCACCCCAGATAATGCGCACAATAGTTTTATTTAGTAATTAGTTTTTTCTTGCTGTACATATGAGCATTATCTTGTAACCTAGTATTCTCAAATAACGCAATATGCGTTTGTTTATATTGTTCTCAGAAATCAGTGCCACAAAAGTGGTGGGATCTGGTATAGTCTCAACTAGATTTTGCATATCATCCCAAAGTTCATTAAATACTTTATCATCTAAAGTCATGTTTTGTAGCATCTTCATCAACTGAGTTTTTATTCATCTCTTTATCATGACTTTCGTTGCCCGTGCCATTAGAACTTGACATAATGGACATCTTTCATCGTTTCAATATCAATTTCAATAAGCAATGATACTAAATAAAAACAAAGATTACTCACTTATGTCAAGACGATACAAAAACGTCTTCTCTGAAGAACCACATCTTTTATTGTTTTAACCCTCTCTCTCTCTTATTTATAGAGAGTTACTATACATATGCATATGCATGCAAGCTGGAGTCGATTTTATTTTCATTAATATTATTTTTTAAACCTCAATTCAAATGTCAATTTTACATGTATAAACATATGAATATTTATTTTGTTTTTCTTTCTTTTTTATCCTTTTGAGTGATAAAATGCCATAATTGTTCATTATCCTATTGCATTAGTTTTATTTTTATTGAATTGTTAGATTTTTTTGGATAAATTGTCACATATTTATGTTTTCTATTTTTTTCATTTTATTATGTTAAATGTTTATTATTTGATTGAATTGTTAGATATTGATTATAGTAGAATTGATTAAATTGTGGTATAAATTGTTTCGAACTTGTGGTAGTATTTTTAGCATTAACCTACGTTTTGATCTCCAATGTTTGCGTTGTGTACATATATCTCAAAGACAAGGTCATGCTCAATTCAAAAAGGAGGGTGAAAAGATGAAAGCAAAAACCATCGTGACATGACAAGGTGTCAAATGTGAAGGATTTAAACAAAAACAAAGTAAAAATTCCCGTGCACTAATAGTTTATTTCATATTGTTTAACAATAACAATATGAAATAAACTATAAACTAATTATAATTTTTATGCACTTTATTGTAAATACTAATAAAGTTTGTATTAAGACATTGACTTTATAATTGAGACATACAATTAGTGGTAAGTAATAATAACATTGATTTTACAATTTGTATAGTATTAAGATTAAGACTAAGATGTCGCCGTATAACTATTTTTAATTCATTTTGTTTTAATTTAATTTTTAAGAGGGGTTCTTACGACATAAGGGCTCCAGTGAACCTCAATTTTATAATGGTACCAGAAAATAAGGCATACATATCAAGCGCAGAGGAAAATGTCTAAAGTCCGTCGGGTATCATGCTTTAAACTCATTCATCAAAAGAGTGAGTCATGTTTGTTTGATAGACAATTACAAAATTACAAAACTGGTTAATTTATATAGTATTTTTTTTTTGTATGGTTTTGGATTTTACATCAACAATTGAGATGGAATTGTACTCACATTTATTAACTAATGTTATATTACTCAATATTTTTTTTAAGGATAGCCCAAATCTGCCGTATACTAGAATATCCTAAGATCTAAGGATGTATTAACTTGTCTTTGTGTAGAGTTCATACCCCATTCTGGTTAATTTAATAATATTTATTTGATTGATATTTTTTTTTACGTTAGTGTCCATATAACAAATAACATAGTTACAATAATGTTTTTTTTCAAAAAAAAATGTTACAACAATGTTTATAACATATTATTATAAAGTTGTTGCTATTTTTTATTTTAAAGGTATATCATTAATATAACCATGTTTGTAACAAAAAAAAAATTGTATAACAAAGTTACAATGATGTTATTACCTTACAACAACATTTTAATTAAAAAAATCATTATAACAAACATGGTTGTTTAGATCTATATTAAGGAAATAAATTCTATTATGCAAGACTTTTAATGGTTTAGATTGTTTTTCACAAAGATAAACAATACGTTTATATTATTTTTAAGAGATTCAATCATAACTATTTTTGTTAAACCTTCATTATCAAACATTAGAATCGTTCATTCATCGGTTCTTCAACGTAGAACCATATACAATGAGCCGGAAAAAAAATGTACAAATGAGGAATTTTCAATTTACTTACGTTAACTTTTGATGTAAAAAGGTTGTGATGTATATATTTTTTTTTGTTACAAAAAGGTTGTAATGTATATGGTAAAATTAGAAACAACTTTGTCAACCATATATTTTTAACTGCCTTAACAAGACTTAAATTGGAAGATATATTCATCAATAATAGGTTGTTAGACCCTTATATCAACGTAATTGCATAACTATTTTCTACACCTTTATTGTGTATTTTTTTTTACAATATCTCTATTTTATTTTATTTTTTAGCCTGTGATATACACTCTTCTGGAAGAGATAAGAGTCAATCATAAAAGTCAACATTATATGTTAATTGTTAAGTTGGAAGGACAGAAGAAGTAGAATATTCACAAATTCAGAACAGTTTTAGAACAAATTGGAGGGTAATAGATTTGGATTCATCAGTTTGAAATTTTTCGATCAAATTCAGGGCATCAAAAAGGTTCAACTTATGTAACCTCTCATATTCTATGAATACTAGTAAATATTTTTCCTTTTTTGAAAGAATTGGATGTAGGAAGATGATGAGGTGTAAATCACTTTGCACGTAATTAGTATTTTACATGCGATTAGGAAGATTTTAATTTAACAATTTTTTTAAAGATTATTAGTACATGATTGGACATAGCGTTTTGTCCTACCCCGAATAACACAAGTGCGGAAAGAACCCGTTCAAACACCTGTTTTGAAAACATAGCTAACAAACCACCATGTTTTTGCACATTATCAATAGAAACGAGAAAGATGATGTTTTTATACAAAGCAACAATGTGATTTTCACCAAAGTCAAACATGACTTTTATTCCATTTTACCTTTTCCCTTATCACTATTATAAACAAACATTTCCTTTTCAAATTTATGTGAACTATATTATCAACTAGATAGATTAGTTATTCAATGTATATGAAAAGAAAATATTTATTTATAATATTATAAGAAGAAAACTGAATAAGAGTTATGTTGAAAATGTTTTAATTTTATAAGTTGTATCCAAATGCATGTTTTCATTTATAACATAACTTATTCAATGTCCTGTGAAAATTGACAAAACATATGTTTGTAAATTGTTTTGTCAGAAAAAAAAAGTATTTATAAACTGGGAATCAATATGTCAAATCATAAATGTTACAAAATTTGTAAAATTGAGTAATATATAATGGATCAACACTCTTTTCACAATTAGAACATACTACGCAATACTATCAATTTTTAACAAAAATAATGGCATGATAGCCCCACCCGGAACCCCCCATATTCTTCTAAACTCAAAAATGAAAATTCCTAAATTCTCAATAAACCATATAAAACGTGGTGAGACATGAAATTTGGATTATTTTATTTTAAACATGACAGTGTGTTGAAAATTATGCTTCATTTGGTGAAAGATAACAAATACTTTTTATGTTCTAAATTATATGTCATGCTAGCAAATTTTGTTTGTTTTAAATTATATGTCACTTTACAATATCAAGGAATGATTAATATTTATTTTTCTATTATGCCTTTTACTATTTATTACTTTATTTTTTTTTTTTAATTCTTTTAATTTATATTTTTCATACCATTAATAAAATATATTTTTATAAAACAATTCACAACAATTACTCTTTTCTATACAACATTAATTATATTTTTTAATCAATGTGAAATTGTTAAAGTGACGTATAATTTAGAACAAAGAGACTAACTAATAATCTAACTTGACAACTAATTTGACAAAATTAACCGATGAATTAATTGATAAATAAAAAATGACATACAAATATATTTTTAATTTTTTTTTGAAGGACAATATATTTTTAATTATTATTTAATCTTTCAATCAATAATTTTCATGTTTGGTGGGTCTGAATTCTGAAAGTGATGATCTACTCAGGTGAAGCTAGAAATCACACGGCCTATAATCAAAACAACCCCACCCATTTGTACCCTCCAAATTAACCTGCCGTCAATACCGAAAAAGAAAGGTTAGGTTGTCTTGTTGGTCTTTACGGACAGACAAACCCAACAAAATAACATTAAAAAAGGAAATAATAATAACAACAATAATGAAAGAAGAAAGAAAAGAAGAAGAGACATAACAGATAGAAAGATCCATTGAGAAGGAAAGTATATTTATGAAAACAAAACAGAGTTAGTTTTATGATTCATTTCTCAAATTAATGTTGAATTTATTATCATAGTTGAAAACAAAAACTATGGGCAGTAGTAGTGACATAGCTATCACCAACAACCACTATCTTACGTTAACTCGCTCCTTTCACTTTCGATCAAAGTCTTCTTCTTCTTCACGACCATGATCCTCTGCCTAATTCTCTCTACTGGATCTGAATTACACTCTCACAGATCCATTTCCGATTTTCACCATTTTTTTTATATTTCTAATGGACCCAGCTGCTTCTCGTCCTGCTGTTGTCATCGACAATGGCTCCGGGTACCTTTTCTCACTCCATTTCTATTTACCCAATTGGGTTTATTTTCTTTTTTCTTACTTTCAATATTGCACACCATATGTTTGTTGAAATGCCTGAATGGGATGTTTTTTAGTTTTTTGATTGGAATTGTGTGTGATATCGATATATCCGAATTGGGTTTGTGTTGAATTTGTAAAAATGTGTTTTTGCTGCAGGTATACGAAAATGGGTTTTGCTGGTAATGTTGAACCTTGTTTTATTGCTCCAACTGTGGTTGCGATTAACGAGTCGTTTTTGAATCAATCGAGGAGTTCTTCTAAAGGAAATTGGATTGCACAGCATAATGCAGGGGTTATGGCTGATCTTGATTTCTTTATTGGAGATGATGCGCTTTCTAAGTCTCGATCTAGTAGTACTTATAATCTCACTTACCCGATTAAGCATGGCCAGGTTGAAAATTGGGATGCCATGGAGCGATTTTGGCAGCAGTGTATATTTAATTATTTGAGGTGTGATCCCGAGGATCATTATTTTCTTTTGACGGAGAGTCCGTTGACAGCGCCTGAGAGTCGTGAGTATACTGGGGAAATTATGTTTGAGACTTTTAATGTGCCTGGACTTTACATTGCCGTGAATTCTGTGCTTGCTCTCGCTGCTGGCTACACTACGTCTAAGGTGTGTAATTTGTGCTAGTAAAAAAGATTTTGTATTACTATGATAGGATACTATGACATTGTCTGATTTATGAAAACTTGCCTAGTGGGAAGATGCTTTTGGCTGTTGTATTATGTTATAGAATTGGAATAATGGAATAGAATTGGATGGTTAGTTTTGAAGAGGTTTTATTTATTCAAACTTGTGGTATATCTTTTGTACAACTTGCTACCTAGCTATCTAAATTCTAAACACAAAATGCTTTGGATATCTTGCTTGAAACCGAAAGTGAATCACTCTGTTGAGTAAGAACTGGCTGCGGTGGTTTTGTAATATTACAAGCGCATGGGATAGTTTATCATCTGTTGAATATTATGTTGGTTTAGCATATTGGAGATTTCAAGTAATATATTATTGTTTTTTGAAGTTTTTAGGCTGATCTAGAATTCTTTTTAGTGTGAGATGACAGGAGTGGTAGTTGATATCGGAGATGGGGCTACACATGTTGTACCAGTTGCGGATGGTTATGTTATTGGAAGTAGCATCAAATCAGTTCCTATTGCGGGAAAGGATGTTACTCTTTTTGTCCAGCAGCTGATGCGGGTAGGTAATCCTTGTATAAAATTAGAAGGTTATTTTGCCACCACTACCTGTTCCTTAATTTTAAAATCTGTGACTGTATACTTGTTAACATTTAAGGCTCTCACAAATTACTAGTTTTAGTTAGACTCGTTAGTGAAAGTGTGAAACCATGCATGGGTTAATGCTAATCATGGATGAATGGGGTTCGATGTATTTATGATAACATTGTTGTCGTTACTTAGTTGATAAGTAGAAGCGATTCAAGTGAAGTTTACTTATTCCATGATTTTAGATCTAATTCATATGTTTTTCCATATTAAGTTTTGGTACTGACCAAGGTTGTAATATTCAATTCTTGATCTGCAAGTTGCTAATCCAGATTCATGAACTGTCTCATGTTTACATTGATTTGTGCAGGAAAGAGGAGAGAATATACCACCAGAAGACTCGTTCGAAGTGGCTCGGAAAGTGAAGGAAATGCATTGCTACACCTGCTCTGACATAGTTAAGGTTGTCTCGAGTTCACTGCTTATATTGCTTTGGCATAATCATTTAAGGAGTTTGTGGTGTGATGCTGCCAATAGTTTTGTTTCTTTGCTTTTATGTTAATCAGAACATTTTTTGTTGAATGTCTAAACTTTCTCACCACGTTAATTTGATTTCTTTTTTAGTGAATTAAGGGACATAAAGTTATCTATTGGATTTATTTGATAACTATCTTTTATAATAATTGCTCAATTTCTCTCAGGAATATAATAAGCATGACAAAGAACCAGCCAAGTATATCAAGCAATGGAGAGGCGTTAAACCAAAGACTGGGGCTCCTTATTCCTGTGATATTGGCTATGAACGCTTTCTTGGCCCTGAGGTTTGTTCTTTGGCTCGTTATACTTTCTCTATCATCCATACTACATCTCTCAGATGGTTCTGGATTATAATACTTGAGCCTGAGTCTTGAACTGATGAATTAAATAAACATACACCTGATTACTTCCCATTTTCTGTCATGAATAAGCACCTTTATTACTGGGGATTATATGTGAAAAAATGGTACTATTCATTTTGCCTTGCCCTTATATCTTATGGTTTTAAGGTCAAAATTTTGTTGCTTTTCCTTTTTGGGTTATCAACGATTTCTAAATCCTGATAGGGGATGGGAAAGGGACGCTTAAGTGCAGGCGATGCACATCCGGGTTGGGATTGGAACCTGGGATCACTGATCAAGTAGTCTCCTAAGAGACTTGATGATCCCAATTAGCTATTGATCTCGGTACTCCTTAAGTTTGTTCCTTCATCTACTAAAGAAATCATGAAAATGTAGTATTCCTTGGTGTAATTGTTGAACTTATATAATTACATACAAATTTAGGTCATTGTATCAATAGAATTGGTGATTTAAAGATTCCCGCGGATTTACCCTATTATTTTTGCAGGTTTTCTTTAATCCTGAGATATATAGCAGCGACTTTACCACTCCTTTGCCAGTTGTAATCGACAAGTGCATTCAGTCTGCGCCAATTGACACAAGGAGATCATTATATAAGGTGAAGCACCTCATCTCAATTTAATTGGTGACATTTTGCATAAGATATGCTTTGAAAACTTTGGTTGCCTCAATATTTCAATATGCTGTTTTAAAATGATATGCTTAAAATCTTAAATTTTAGTGAGTAATCAGATTAACCTTAATGTTCGAGAACTTGTAAATCTCAATCTTTGGCAAAATGCGTTTTCTGTTGTTGGCCCAGAGATTATTACAGTCGGAAGACCAGCCCAGATCTTTAATTTATGATTTATTAGTTTCATTCCCTCCACTTTACATGTTCTTCATGATTGACCTCTTTACCGCTTGCCCATTTTGTCCTTTTCATTTCAGAATATAGTGTTGTCAGGAGGATCAACAATGTTCAAAGATTTTCACAGGAGATTACAACGTGATATAAAGAAAATAGTGGATGCTCGTGTCCTTGCAGCTGAAGCGCGCCTTAATGGGGAGATAAAAGTGAGAGTTAACGGATACTTTTACTGAGACTGACGATCGCATGAAAAATTCTTGTATAAACCTTGTTTGCAGTAGCTAAGCTATATGGAATAAAACCAGTCAACCATTGACACATTGTTATTTTATATTATGTAATTACATAAATCTTCATTCCACATGATTTAAAATAACGAGGTGTTAGTTGTTGATTGGTTCGGTTTACTTTACTTAACTCATGTATTCAACGTCTAGACAAGTCTTCCTCCACATGCACACATGTTTGGAAGAAGTTCTCACATTGGCAGTGTTTGTGAACTATGAAGCACGGATACGGACATGGACACCGGACACGACACGGACACTGACATGCCGACACCGCTAGTAATTTGAGAAAATCACATAATTCAGTGTAATTTATGTGTCGGTGTCGTGTCGGTTGGGACACCGACACGTGTCTGACACCGGGACACGTCTAATCCAAGGAGTGCCCGTGCTTCATAGTTTGTGAAAAGCCTGGCAGCTATATATTTATTTGTTTGATCTAGCACTTACTCTTTTTTTGTTTTCACTTCTTGGATTCCACAGTCACATCCAGTGGAGGTCAATGTACTCAGCCATCCTATCCAAAGATTTGCAGTTTGGTTTGGTGGATCAGTGCTTGCATCAACACCTGAATTTTTTACGGTATGCTTTTTTCTTTTACCTTTTTCTGGGTTATGACTTGTTATTACCATGTCTAAAAATCAAAATAATAACCTCTTTTACCTTTAGGTTTAGGTTATACTGTTATTTGTTTGTAAAAAATCTTAGATTATGTCTTGCTCCCAAGAAAGCACCGGTGAATGGATTGCATGACAATGCCCTGGATGTAGTTTTTTTACATTTCTTTGCTTATCATTTGTTATTTGGGTTGATGTTGAATGCTTTGCCACATTAAATGAATTTACGATTGCATGCATGTTAACAAACTAAATGGTTACGACTTATGGTATTGTTTCCTTGGTTTGGAAACATGATACTGGATCCGTGTAAAATTAAGGAGTTAATCACAAATTTAGTCTCTGTAATGGTAGGGTCTGACAATTTGATCTCTAAAATGGAATGAAATTCTAAAGTGATACTTGAAATTAAAAATCTTGATCACGTTAATCCGTCCAACTCCGAGACAATTTGAAGGATTATATTGACTTAACTTGAGATTAATCCGTCCATATTTTAATATTGTTAATTCAGAGACAGAATTGCTTAATACCTACAATTTGAAAGGCTAAATTAGTGATTCACATTTTAAGATAACTAGGTTTGTTGTAGTCGTCTTCCTTGTAGATTAAGATGTCTTTTGTATGAGAAAAAATTTCTCCCAGGGAGAGAGTCCATTTTTTCTTATTGTTTTTAAAATAGCCGTTACCATCCTTTTTTTTGTGTGTTAACTCTCTGGTTCCTAGGGGAAAGGGGCCCTAGTAATCCGGAGTTCGACTGTGAGGTAAGTAAAGTCTGGTCAAGAGCTGTTCCACCCAGAAATTGAACTAGGGTTCTCTTGAATGACTCACCCATTGGTGGAGCTCATTAATCACTTGAGTCCATCACTAGGTTGTTTCCATCCATTCTTGGTGCAGAGCTAATGCATGTTTATAATTTCTGGCTCGCAATGTGCAGGCTTGTCATACAAAGGCAGAATACGAAGAATATGGAGCAAGCATTTGCCGCACAAATCCTGTTTTCAAGGGGATGTATTAAAGCAAAGATGAATTAGCTGATCACGGATGCAGTCTCTTCTCTTGATATAAAAAAAGAAATTATGACCTGGTTATTTTGATCCTCGTTTCATCTCACGGTCTCTCTTCCAATTTTCCAGGGTAGCAGAAGTGTAAAATATGTATATTCAATGAAAAGAATGTTTTTCCAGTTTTAATTCTTGCAGTTCTTCCAAGGAAGCCAATTTGAAGTCATCACGTGGTTAATATGGTTGCCAGCAGGTCCAGATGGTACTTACTGGTAGATAGAATTTGATTTTTGACAAAATGTTGGCTGAGCTGAATGGCAATTTTTAGTGTTCAGCTTAGAGTTTGGTAATGTTCTGCATTTTTTCATTTGTTGTTGGGACTGATATTACATTAAGTACTTTTCTAGGCAGGACATTAAATTCGTTGGGATTGAATTGTAATACTAATAAGCACTAGTGCAAGTTTTGTGTTAATGTTAATCACATAATTTTTGCATTTTTAGGTATGTAATGCACACTTCAGGACTATTAATGATTTGAGATAGAGAAATGCTACGGTCACTCGCTCAAACACTATCCCACAAACACTCTCCATGTGTATGGCGCCACATTTCTATTTTTTCAACTCCCTACTTGTTTACCGGTTTTCAAAGTAGGGGAATATTTTAATAGTTTTTTATTTTATTTTTTAACTGGCATCTCAAAAGTCATATCTGCAAATTGCAAACGGTTGTACTTGTACCTTTGTCTTTTTTAATTTTGTCAATATGAAGGTTTTGCACTATAATTTCAGTACACCATCTTCACACCATAGAAATATATCGCTAATCAGACTTGTCATCTTCAATTAGATTTTCTTTAAAGAACAAAGCATTTATTGTTAACAAAAAAGGCTGCCATAATCACACTAACAGCTTCCATCATTCTTTTGAATTTTTAGCGTAACTTCAATTTTTTCTGGGCTGTATCGGTGGGTGGATGAAATCTACAATGGTGGTGGTCATTGGGCGAACATCAGGCTTCGCCGCACAAAAAATTCAGCCGGAGGAGGAAGCCATCCTTATTTCTAATCCTTGAGTCCAATGCAAACCTAATTTGCAAACCTTAACCCTAGAAAAGTGGCGCCATTTTGGCCCTAATGTCTGTCATTAAGTTTCCAACCACCTATCACACATTACAACACACATTTGAATTTCAAATTTCCCTCCAAATATCCTTTATGGCTAAGTCTTGACATTTTTTATGCAAGCATTAAATAAACTTATATTTCCCATGCAAAGTCCATAGCACTTGCTGCATGGTTTGCTATATATAGAGCCACACAAGATGAAGAATCTCTATGTTGGTCATTCATTGTAGCAGAGCTCATGAAGTCGATTGGTAAATGGCTTCCTTTTGTCATCTGTTCTCTCTTCTAATTCTTTTTTGAAATGGTGAGTGCATGTTTTTTCTTCTATCAATTATTGTGGTTTTTGCCTATTTAACTTTTATTGTTTTTTTATTGCAACAACTTAGTAGGTTTTGTTTTATGGAAGTACAAATTTGAATGAATACACAGGAGAAACTATGCACATGATTATAAACAAGGCTCCAACAAGATGGCAACCAATCACACTGATACCCCACTCAACAAAAAATATTTGCTGCACTTAGTGAAAAGGTAACAAATCAAGAGCAAACTATATGCTAAAAGAAAGCTGCCAACAGCCCAATCACACAATAGCTCCAACTTGACAATTAATGGGAAAAGGACCGCATTAGACATTAGAGCGGACAAGGTGCGCGATGCAGAGGCTAGGGAAGAATCCACAAACAAGGCTGTGAAGATTGAGAAGAATATCATTTTTGTCGTGCTTTACTCTATCATGTGAACTGTGTTTGTTATCCCCTGAACTTAGTAATTGTTATTGTTTTTATGTTGAATTTCGTTCAAGGGTATTTGATTTATATTTTTCAGAATCATTTTTTCAGTCATGATGATTGTCTTTACCCAATTTCTTAGATTGCTTTCGCTGTGGATTATAGAGAACAATGATGGTTAATGGCAGGTTGTTAATATACCTGTACAGGATTAATGCTTTAAATTTTCTGAAAAATAATACGCTAGAAGGAGAATGTATAAAATATATTCATGCTTTACTCTACTATGTCAACTGTGTTTTAAGTCCCCTGGATTTATCAGTTGTTTCAGTCTCATATTTTTTATCCCTGATTGTCTTTATTGAATTGGCTCTTATTAGATCACATTCTCTAATTTTAAGATAACAAGCATGGTTAATGGAAGATTGGTGCCACTTATTAATACATGTGCAAGATTGCTGCCTTAAATTTTGTCTTTACAATACAATGGAATACTACCTCCACTAACACAACGTGAAATACAAATTCTAAGTTAAAAAATAATGCATCTTATTATTAAAGAACTCACGTATAATATATGAGAGTGGAGGATACATATAGTATTGTCCTTAGTTAAAATACATGCCCCGAGCGGCAGCACGGGTGGAAGGACTAGTTAAAGTAAATCAAGAAACACAACAATGAAAAAAGTTGTTCACTTGTCTTCCATTAATTCCACTCCAACTTCATCCCGTCGTCTTCCTCATCGTCATCCTCGCCACCTTCCTCTTCTTTTCCCATGACTACCCGATTCTCTTCTTCCAGTGCACCATCGACAACCACTTCCTCCTCACCGGTGTTTGGTTCAATGTCGATTCTTGTTGGAGCCTTGTTGTTTCTAGATGAAGTGTCAAAACACGGTGCGAAAATGACGAGGTGTTAAAAAGTACAGAATAAAAAAAATGTTGAAAAACAATCTCAATCTGTTGTGCCATTAGTAGACAAGAGGTTGAAAAAGAAGGGGACGCGGTACTATGCATTGAGAAAATGTTTAAGAGAGAGTGTGTAAGCAAGTGTCCCTAACATTGCTCTTTGAGATATATATTGTCCAACATTTTAATACACTTTTTGGTCTTACATTTAAGCAACAAAAAAAAAGAAAAAAAGAGTACATCCTTTAAGAAAGTTTATTAATTGCATTTACAAGTGATAATTTTTTTTGATGACAAATGAACTTGTGAACATGCCAATTTTACGACTGTATCAAAAGTTGAAAAGAAAAATATAAATTATTCAAGAATAAGTTATACCTTCAATTTTACGTCCCAATGTTGTTTTTTCTATATTTTCAAGAGGCTTGGTATATATTCAAGCTTCCATCTCACGTCAACGTTCATCCCACCGTCATAACAAACATGTACTTGGTTTTTCTAAATCCAATCCTCAAACATTATACATACAAAATTCTTAACTTTCACTATAATTTCTACCATCTTTTTATTAATGTTTAAGAGATTTATTTTTCTTGTCAAAGTAAAAGAAAAAGCTAGTACTAGTTTAAAAGAATAATTGTTTCTCCACAATTCAGCAATCTCAACAATTTATATAGTGTTGTATATGGTGATTAATGTAAAATTGAACAACAATTATTATTATGACAAACACATTACATAACTCCTCTCAAAATGACAAACAACAACACATTTCATATAATGAGTTGTTAGTCTGTTTCAAAATCAGACTTTGGTGCATGTAATGATTACATTACATATCCCCTAAAAAAAAATTACATGCATGAGTGTTCAAGACAAAGTTAAGAAATACATAACTAAGTAGTGATCTTACGTATACATTATGATGTTATATATAATTAAAAGTAGAAGAAGCCAGCGACTGCAGCAGTTGCAGCTGTTCCTGCGACGGCAGAGAAGTAGATGTTAGAGGCGGCGCTAGGTGGAGGCGCAGTAGCATCGAAGGCACCTGGAGGCACAGGTCCACCAATGGGTCCCGCCACAATACCGCCACTTGCTGAAGGAGGATCTCCGCTTCTAGTTCCAACAAGATATTCATCGCCGTCATCTTCAACAGGTGCTGGTGCATCTGCAGCATAGGTAAGGCCAATCATGGCCAACATTACAAGGGCCAGAATAACAACATGCCTTGAACGTGCCATGATTTATTTGTGTTTGTGTTTGTATTTTTTGTTTACGCTGTTGTTGATGTTATAAACGAATGTTGGTGGGTTAGAGTATTCGTAGGAAAGGGTTCATAATATACATAAAATTATTATAGTTCAAAGGTATTCCAAAACATGAGGAAAACCATTGGTATCAAACACTCTCACACCTCACATTTTGACTATTTATGGAAGTATACGTCAACAGTATATGGTTATAGTTAGAAATGCACATGGTTAGTTATAGTCAGAAATTTGCTCAAAATAAAAAATTTGGGTTTTCTTGTTATTGTCTAAAGAGGGAATGGATTGGTTAGATATAAATTTCAGCATTCTATTCAATTATTTAAGATTCAAGCCCAAATGAAATGTTATTTACTTAAATTAAATGACATGTTACAATATACAACTAGAAATTCTATATATTGAAAAAAAAAAAAAAAAAAAAAAAAAATCTATTTTGAGTAAATGAATATTTGGATCCTCTACAAACCTAATGATACAACCTATCGTAGATTGAGGCATAAATAATCTGGGTTGAGCTAGACTTTATAATCCTCAAGTGTAGTACGATAAAAATTTAAAGTAATTTGTTACTTGTCATAAACTTATTTTGGTCAATATACAATAATTTCTTTTACCCATTTAAATCCAAGAAATGATAGTAATTTCTTTTACTTGTCATAAATTTGAATTTGTAGATGCAGGTTCTGATCTGCAGCTCTGACCAGGTGATACTTTTGATCAATATACAGTATCAATTGCATATCATATGCTTAGCGAGGTCCAAGAAAGCGATACGAGCGCAATTTGGGAGAGAATTTGGAAACTTGCAGTCCCAGAACGAGTTAAATATTTCATTTGGAAGCTGTTACATGGTAGGTTGCTTACCAATTACCACAAGAGTAGAATGCATCTTGGTGATCCTCTTTGTATGAAGTGTAAAAGTACAGTGGAAACGTCGCTGCACGCACTCCATGACTGTCCAAATGCTATGTCTGATTGGTTTAATATTGTTCCGTGTCAGCAAAGGAATCAATTTTTTTGCTGTTAATTTGCAGCAATGTGCAATGCTTAATTTGAATGAAATTTTGGACAACAAGAAGATGGTGAGTTGGAGTGCTTTCTGGTTAACACCATGCCACTCTTTACGGGCATATGAGAAACAACAAAAACCATGATGATGATTACAACATACCCTAAAATGCATGGAAAAAAAATAAAGGAAGCTGCAAATAATCACTTTCAAGCAATGAATAGTTTGAATAAGGTGCATAGAGTGCCAAAGTGACGACTATTATTTGATTGTTTCCGCCTCATGAGGGGTGGGAGAAGTTAAACACTGATGGTACTTGTACCAGTGTCACAATGGCAGTGTGAATGCAATAGGCGGAAGGATTATTAAAAATATTAATCATCTCTTGGAAATGAATTGGAATGTTCATATTTGTCACTCGATCGTGAGACTAACAAGTGTGTGGATGCTTTAGCCAATCATGAATGTGTTGCGGGTGGTGCGATTGCTAGAATTTGATGTTTGTCCGATCGAGCTTACTCGGTTGATTAGTGATGATGTTAAATGAGTCTCTACTCCTCATTTAATTTCTTGTTAGTTTTTCTTTTTTGGACTTAGGCCCTTTTGTATCCCTAAAGTTCCTCATGACCCTTAAAATTTTGATGACATAATTCATGTCTCTTTGAAAATGAACTTGTAAACATGCCAATTTCACAAGAATATCAAAAATTGAAAAAATAAATCTAAATTTAATTCAAGAATAAATTGGGAATAACCATATTTGTTATTGAGTTTTGCTTTAAAACAAATTATTTTGATTTTATAGCCGTGCTTGGTAAGAAAAGGCTTGTGACCCAATGATGCATACATGTTCAGTACCTGGGATTGATACTGGTATCGGTACAAAGTATGACAAATTTTAAAAATCAAACTTACATCAATATAAAATATGTAGAAAATTATTTTGAGTAAATTACTGCCGCCGTTTTTGTAGAAACATATTTTTTTTTGTGGCCGAGGTTTGAATCCCAGACATTATATTATGCGCAGTCTTTACCAACTGAGTTAAACTCACGGGGACGTAGAAACATATGTTTGAAACATATTTTAATTTCTTTTTCCTCCTCCGGCTCCACTATTCTCATCTAAAACATGAAAGATAATTGAAATACAATAAAAAATCAAAATATTTTCTGCTATTTTTCCATTGCATGCATGCACATTTTGGCCATATCCACCATCACAAAAAAACCAAGTAAAAATGGATAGGAATCGGTAGGTACATTACGAGTACCATACACGTATTTGATACAAGTAATTCACCATTTTATAAGTATCAATACTTCAAATTTGTGATCTAAATGAGGATATTAAAGTGTTAGAAGACCCTTTGATGTGTGCCATTATTTTAATTTTTATCAACGAAATGGGAGAGAGTAACAATTAATTGGAGCAAGTTTTGTTGTATTTTTAGGGACAAAGTTTTGTTGTTAAAGAATCAAAATCTGCAAGTCTTTATAAAAAATTGTTTTCACTACGTTGACAAATATTTAATTTATATTTTCAAGACAAACTTAGAAATAAAAAGTCCATTATATTGACCCTTTTTTATTACATTTGTGTTTGTATGACCTAAATCTCATTTAAGTACAACTTAATCAATTGTACATATCATGATTTCAATCTCTAAATCTTGCGTCCCATTATCATTTCGTCTGCATTTTCATGAAGCTAGATATTCAAGCTTCCATCTTATTGCACAACGACCTTCATCCCGCCGCCAGAATAAACAAGTACTTAGTTTTTATAAATCAAATTATAAAATATTAGAGCTAAAAAATTCTTAACTTTTGTGATATTTACCATTTTTAATAAAGTTCAAGATGTTTTAATCTAAAATTGGTCAACAAGCTTAATCGAAAATTGAACAACAATCATTATGACAAACACATCATAATCAGACTTTGATTTATGTAATGATTACATTATATATCCACTAAGAAAATTACATGCATGAGTGTTCAAGACAAAGTTAAGAAATACATAACTAAGTAGTGATCATGCATATACATGATGAGGATATATATAATCAAAAGTAGAAGAAGCCAGCGATTGCAGCAGTTACAACTGTTCCTGCGATGGAGGGGAAGTAGATGGTAGAGGCGGCACTAGGTGCGGGCGCAATATTATCAAAGGCACCTGGAGGCACGGGTCCTCCAATGGGTCCTGCCACAATACCTCCACTTCTAGTTCCAATAAGATATTCGTCGTCATCTTCTTCCCAATCACTCTCGGAAGGTGCTGGTGCATCTGCAGCATAGGCAAGGCCAATCATGGCCAACATTACAAGGGCTAGAATAACAACATGCCTTGAACGTGCCATGATTTATTTGTGTTTGTGTTTGTCTTTGTCTTTGTCTTTGTGCTTTTTTGTTTACGTTGTTGTTGATGTTATAAAGGAATATTGGTGGGTTGGAGTAGTCGTAGGAAATGATTCATAATATACATAAAATTATAATATAGTTCAAAGGTATTCCGAGGTGTGAGGAAAGCCGTTGGTATCAAACACTTTTACACCTCTAATTTTGACTATTTATAGCTAGTTTTTTTCTTCTTCGCTAGAAATGGTTATGGTTAGTTATAGTGAGAAATTTGCTCAAAATAAAATCTGGGTCTTCATGTTATTGTCTAAAGAGGGAATGGAATTGTTAGATCTAAATTTCTTTTATTCATTTATTTAAGATCCACACCCAACATAATTCATCTTTCTACTTCAAAAATTAAGCGACCTATGGTTGCAACACAACTACTAAAAAAGTATATATATTCTATTTTGGGTAAATGAAGATTTGGATTCCCTACAACCTAATGATACAATACAACATATTGTAGATCGAAGGCAGGAATAGGTTGGTTTGTGCTAGACTTTATACTCGTCAAGTATGGAATAATAATTTTTTTGAGTAATTTGTTACTTGTAATAAACTTATTTTTAGTTTTAAGATTAGATTTTTTTTAACCCACTTGGATTGTCCTAGTGGTATTGGCTTAGGATTTGGGAGTGTGCTCCTCCTTAACAAAATAAAATTTGTTTAACTAACCTTAAACTCTTAATTTTTTTTGTAGACTTGTTTAGACCATTATAAAAAACTTCATGGATGAAAATAAGTTCAAAGTTTGATTTCTAGGCCCATATTTTAGTTACTTTTACCACAAACTTTTAGCGATTAAATTTTTTTATATTTAATTCATCTGAGAGTAAACAAATAAAATTTTAGCAAATAAGTTTTTTATATTGTTCTAAACATATGTGCAAAAAATTAGTGAATTTTTTTTAGATTTAAAGGATAAATAAACAAATTTTATTTTAGCAAGGACGAAGACCGCATGCAATTTATTTTTAGAGGGGCATGCAACTTTTTTGTATAGACCAAAAAAACTATTAAAATTAAGTAGGAATTAACTTAAAAGATGCCAATTTTGTAGAAACTAATTTAAGTAATTTGATCTATCATTCAATAGATTTACTAACTAACAAATCAAGAAATTTAAGTTTTAGATTGATATTTAACATAACATTTTAAAGAATTTCACTTTATACGTAATCATTTTTTAATTCTATTTTACAGCAATATATTTTAATAGCCAAAAATAAATATCGATAAATATGATTGAAAATGTTAAAGCATTTATAATTAAACACAAACTACAAAATCTAATATAATAATATAGAAATAAAAAATATTATTCACATTTATAATGAAAGAACATAACATAATGCATTTTAGGAAGCACACATAAGTGAAGTGATAAGAAATGCACCAAAAATATGAGGTCCAAATCTTATACCAATCACTATTGTGATAAGAAAAGAATCTACAAACTACAATCCCATTGGTCCTTATTTCTCAAAGTTCACTTTACCAAATATAATATACTTCCCAACCCAAAATTCCAACTACCACTTAGAGCCACTTTCTCTCATTGCTCCTCAGCTCCAAAATTCAAACACCATTCACATTCTCATCTATCAATGGCATCAACCATCATTGCTGCAATAACCATGATCAACTCAAAGTCCTTGAACACTACTAGTTCACCAAAGTTCCACAACCCAACTAAGCTCATTACAAACCCCACTTCCCTCATTTCCCTCAAGAACCTTCTTCCAAAGAAAATTCCCACAACAGAAAACATTAAACTATCAACTTCTATAGCAGGAGCAATATTCTCAACACTCTCAACCTGTAATCCAGCTTTTGCAGCACAACAAATAGCTGAAATAGCAGAAGGATCATCAGACAACCGCGGTTTAGCACTTTTGTTACCGTTAATTCCAGCCATAGCTTGGGTTCTGTACAACATTCTCCAACCAGCACTTAACCAAATCAACCGTATGCGTAACGATAAAGGAGTTGTCATTGGTTTGGGTCTTGGTGGTGGGTTAACAGCTTCAGGGTTAGTATCAACACAAGATGCAATGGCTAGTGAAATGGCTGCAATTGCTGAAGCTGCTGGTAGTGATAATAGGGGTCAGCTTCTGTTGCTTGTGGTATCACCAGCTATTCTTTGGGTTCTTTATAATATTTTGCAGCCTGCTCTTAACCAAATCAATAGAATGAGACAGTGAAACTTTTTCTTATATATAAAAAATAAATTTTAGTTTTTGTTATGTTACGTTGTTGTTATGGGAAATATAAATCATTCATTTCTCTTGTAACATGTATATTTTTAATGCTATATAAATCACTCCGTTGTTTGTGTTTTTTTTTTATCTTTCTGATCTGAATATATATTCTGTTGGGAATTAGTTAAGATTGTTAGAGTTGTTTAGCATTTAGTTTGCTAGTTAAGAATCATTCCAGTAGCTGCAGTATGAACATCTTGATATCATTATGCTAACTATGACATAATAAATCCATAATCAAAATGTGTTGATTAAGTATTATGTTATGTCTTGTTAATTTGTTGACTTTACTGTAAGTAGTTGCAAGACTAGAACATTTGACATTGAGGGGGCTGTTACAGAATATGTATTCTGTTAGGAATTTGTTTAGAGTGTTAAAGTTAGTTAGCATTTAGTTTGGTAGTTAATTGCTCTATATAAAGATCTTACTGTATTATTTTCTTTCTTTTGTTAATATGATTCCATTGGAATCTAAATCTCTCTCAAAACTTTCTAAGCCTCCTTCTTTTCCTCCAAAACTCGGTTTCCTAATAGTACCACTTTCTATTTAGAGACACATTAGGCTAGTATATAAGGTGATGATGTGCCCTTGTAAAATGAAAGAATAATTGATCAAGTGAGGGAGTTGTGGTTTTCCTTACCTAGAAAGTATTGTAGACTTCTTGTTGCTGCTGCATTCGGCTTGATCATAGTGATAGGATCGAACTTATAGTCAGGGTGTAGGAGAATCAGGTTTAGGTTTTTTTCATCGTTTCTATTTCAATCAGGTTTTAATGTGTTCTCAAGTTATGTTCAATTATTCATCTAGTATTTTTTTTAAAGAATTATTCATCCAGTGTTTGATAACAAAAAAATGTCCAAGTACGAAAATTATTTTGTTAGAAATCTAACACATGAATCTAACGTGTGTAACTTCTTTGTATGAATATGGAGTTCTTTGATGAATCTAGGAAGGTAGCTTGACACCGGACAAATATATTGGATGTTTTTAATTACATTTGTGTTGGTATGGTCCTAAATCTCATTTACCTGCAACTTAATCATTTTTTTTTTGGGTACAAACAACATAATCAAATTTTCATATCATGATTTCGATCTTGTTTGGTTTTGCGTCTACTCTCTAAATCTCGCGTCCCATTTGTTTCCTCTGCATTTTCAAGAAACTAGATCAAGCTTCTGTCCCATTGTTATTGCCTCTGCGTTTTTTAAGAATAATGTTAAGATGTTTTAATTATTTCTCTTGTCAAAGTAAACTAACAAACTAATACCGGTACTAGTTTAAAAGAATAATTGTTCCTCCACAAGTCAACGTTCTCAACAATTTATATACGTACTATATATAATGATTAAATCTATTCACCAAGGTTAATAAAAAATTGAACCACAAATCATTATTACAAACACATCAAAACCAAACTTTTTTATTTTGTTACAGATCAAAACCAGATTTTGGTATGTGTAACGATTACATTACATATCCAATAAAAAATTACATGAATGATCAGGACGAAGTTAAACAATACATAACTAAGTGGTGATCAGACATATACATGATGAGGATATATAAAATCAAAAGTAGAAGAAGCCAGCGATTGCAGCAGTTGCAGCCGTTCCTGCGACGGTGGAGAAGTAGACGGTAGAGGCGGCACTAGGTGCGGGCGCAGTACTATCGAAGGCACCCGGAGGCACGGGTCCACCGATGGGTCCCGCCACAATACCGCCGCTTGCTGAAGGAGGATCTCCGCTTCTAGTTCCAACAAGATATTCATCGCCGTCATCTTCAATTACAGGTGCTGGTGCATCTGCAGCATAGGCAAGGCCAATCATGGCCAACATTACAAGGGCGAGAATAACGACAGGCCTTGAATGTGCCATGATTTATTTATGTTTGTGTTTGTGTTTGTGCTTTTTTGTTTACGTTGTTGTTGATGTTATAAAGGAATGTTGGTGGGTTTTGTCTGTGGTTTGGAGTAGTCGTAGGAAAAGGGTTGATAATGTACATACATTTTATAGTAATAATCCGAAGTGTGAGGAAAGCCGTTGGTCATTTGAAATTCCAAAAATATTTTATAACCTTGTGATCTCAATAACATGAAGATAATATGATAATGGAACATAAACATGAAAGGTTCTCTAAAAAAATAAAAATAAACATGAAAGGTTAAAACCAAAGTGTAATTTCTTTAATAGATATAAGAGTTAAATACATAATTTTTTAATAAATAATTACTGATTTTCAATAAAAACTTGTTACTTTTAGTTGTTTTAACATGTGCAATGATGTTAGACAAACCTTTAATATTAAGCCACTAGTCAATACACACCAATAGTTACAATACTATATGCTACATATTGATTTTTGTAATTAAAATTTAAGGTTCGATCTAGTGCTAAAAGCATAGGCCTTGAATTCAAAGGTTTTGAATTCCAACCCGCTAATACCTTTGTAGCGAAGTAAATGGAAATACGTATTTTTTGAGATCAAAGATTTTTCCTACCTTAGAGTAAGACATTATCCTCTCATCCTAAATTTTACGCATCAAAAATTATATTATATCTATACTATATATAAAAGGAATACATAGTTTTATAATGGAGTTTTCACTTTCATTTATACTCTTAAATAAATATGCATATAAGAATGATGTCTTGTTGGTGTCATTCAAAAAGATAAAAACTTGTATTATATTTGTTTCATAAAAATTAATGTTCGTAATTTATACACATTAATGCTAATAATATTATAATACTTATTAGCGAAGTTAAATATTTTGCACCTCGTGAGTTTGGGTCCTGGCTATGCCACTTACGGAGAGTCCTTTATTTAACAAGGACATCAACCTATTAAGGACCCCCATTGAAGGAAGAAAATAGGAAGGTACATATTAGTTACCGGCAACTATATAAAGACTCTTTCTTCATCAAGTAACAAGTCCCATGATTAAAATATGAAATAAAGTAAAAAAGTTGCTCACACCATCTTAAGTTCATGTGATTCTTTCTCTTTTCAATTTCTTTTTGTTTATTTTTTAAATGCACATGTTTTTTATTGTCAAGTAGTCTAGTGACTAGAACTCACACAATTTAATTGTGGAGAAGTGGGATGTCCAGGGTTCGAACCTCAGCCCCTACATATAATATGCAATATCCCTAACAATTGAGCTAAGCTCACATTTAAAGTACATATTAGTGGATCTATTTAAAGACTTTTTTTTTTTTTAATTTAGTACCATTAGAGTTATTGAGTCGTTAATATGTACTTTTATTTAAGAATTATAAATAAATGATATGTATATGTAGGACTTAACTAAAGATAGTTTATTACCATTGTGGATGCTCTTAAGAAGGGTAGATTTTTCATTTCACACGTATTAAGAAAAATGTATAAATAAAGGAGAAAAAAAATAGTTTTAAGTCACTTGTTAAGTATTTGTGCATTCTCCACTATCATAAATGTAAAGTGGAATATATTGAATTGAGAATGATGAAAGTAGTATTAATTAGAGTTATAAAGGGAAAAAAGTAATTAATATTATACTGAAAAGTAAAATGACTCAGTTATTTTGAGACATTTTTTTATTTTTTTTTAAATGACTCAGTTATTATAGGACGGGGGGAATACTTATCTTGTATTTGAAGACTCTCTCCTTGGCATATACAAATACAATGGTGGCATTACTACCGTTGAAATGGACAACCACGTAGAGTCTCATTTTTAGCGGTCCTAAATTTTTTATATATATAAGTGTGTAGAAATGAGTATACTTGAAAGTATAAAAGATTTTCTTATAAAAAAAGTATAAAACATTTATATACATTTTTAATCTTTCGTCAAAAAAAATTTTATATACACTTTTAACCTAGCTTTATGAAGAAATACTTTTAAATTTTATATGATTAAACTAATACAACATTTAAATTCACGACATTTTAGAACCTTGTGATCACAATAACATGCCAATTTAATAATATGACAATGGATCTTTCAAAAAAAAAAAAATGACAATGAAACGAACATAAAAGGTTAACACCAAGATGGACAAAAAAAATTAACAGATATAAATTCTAACTAATATTGTTCACATTTTGAGATAAGTTGGAAGGAGTGCCGATTCAAGATTGGGTGTATTGAAATGGCATTGCAATGGGTGCAGGGTACCTGGGGACCAATATGACTGCATATGTAACGATGCAATGCAATACATGAATGGTGATTGGTGAACCTATATGCAAAAATTGCAGTTTACATTTTATTGGTTCTTTTGTTCTGTAACTTCACATCACCAACGCAATTTACGTTCATTCATGCTTAACCTCACGTGATCAATTGTGATTCTTGTTCAAATGGAATAACGTTCCATATAAAATACAAATATGATTTATGTTTATTGGTACACAATTTCGGATAGATTTTCAAAGCGGCCAAAGTGCTTCACAAAACTATAGCAATTGAAATTTTATATTGTCGTCAAACCCTTTATTAACACAAGCCTTTCATATTTTATTTACGTGGGACGGCTCATATCTTATTATTATTATTTTTATGATACGATTTCTTTCTTTAATTTTAATGCACCAAAAAAGGTATAATCCATAATAGTAATTGATTCCACTAATTAATCCAATTTGACTTGTTCTCTACTTCTCTTTATTACTTCCTACAATCATGGCTATATATATCAAGCATATTTGTCACATAATTAACTTTGTTGGCTAAAGATCGGACCCATTTAGTACTTTATCATATTCTTTAATTTTCTTTTGCCTCCTCCCCACTTTAGGGGAATCCATATAAACATGTTATATGCCATTGATGGATAATGACACCATTATAGATAAATTAAAGGGATGCTTAAAGTTACTAACAAGTAACCAAAACAGAATGAAACAATGCCACCTTGATTCACATTTACACTGCATGCGCACTACACACCACGCGTTCCTCTATCTTATGCCATATTTTCACATTATAAACTACGTATCCATTATCCTTTTCCATCTTTCTTCTTTCATTTTTTTTTTCTTCTCTCTTTTTCTTTAATCATATCTCTCTCCAGAATTTTCATGGCCCCCCAAAAAACCATCTTAACCTCACACAAAAATCAAAACATTACACAAACCACATTCCAAATGTAACACAATGTTCATTTTTTGATGCCATAACAAAAGATATAGGACATGAAAATCACACTAACAAAACCATTCATTCTTCGTTGTTTCCTAATTTCTCTTTTTCTCTCCCTCCCATTTCTCTTCCTCCATCTCTTCTCTCCCACACAACCCATCAACACCATAACAACATCAAAAAAAGACCTAACAATACGACCAGGTTACAAATCCTATGAAGCCTACATCCAACGTCAACTCAACAAAACTCTCAACCCAAAACTACGAAAAATATGGACAACACGTGACTGGAACCGCAAGATCCCCGTTTTCGCAAAATTCTTCTCCGAACTCAAGACCAAGAATCTCCTCCAAGAAACATCTAAAGCCTTATGCATTGGTGCACGTGTTGGACAAGAAGTCGAAGCTCTAAGACGAATCAACGTTGTTGATTCCATCGGAATGGACCTCGTTCCACATCCACCGTTAGTTGTGGAAGGTGATTTCCATAATCAACCGTTTGATAACGACACGTTTGATTTTGAATTCTCCAATGTCTTTGATCATGCGCTTTATCCCCAAAAATTTGTTGCTGAGATTGAACGCACGTTGAAACCTAATGGTGTTTGTGTGTTACATGTGGCGTTATCTCGTCGTGCTGATAAATATTCCGCTAATGATCTTTACAGTGTTGAGCCTCTTGTTGAGCTTTTCAAGAATTCGGTTTTGGTTCATGTTCGTAAAGTTGATGGTTTTGGATTGGATACGGAAGTTGCGTTTCGCAAGAAACAACCACCCACTCATCGTAGGTTTTAACATATGAGCAATGACACAGACACCGATACAGACCGAACACACATTTCATCCGAAATGTTGGTGCTGTAGAATTTTAATTACTTTTGTTTTTGTTTTCTTATCAAATTTCTTTTTACATTTTTTTTTGTGTGGATATATTCGAATGGATTTATATTTTGTTTTTTAATCTTTCAAATGAAGCATGTATTTGTTTGATGAAGAAGTTGACGTTGGATAGTGGATAATGATCATAAAGTAACAATTATATAATGAATTATCCCTTAAAAAAATATACAACTAATTATTATGACTAACTTCCCTAAAAAAAATAACAATATTATGACTAACTAATAACTAACTTGTATAGTTTACTCATACTAACAAATCCTCAAACTATGTCTATCACTATCTTCGACTAATATAATATTTTATGCACCATGGAGAATTTTACGAGTAATGCATATTGCCACTTTGTACTCATATAAATTGTCAAGTTCAATTGACTGACTTTAAGGATAGTTTTAAACATGCATCTAATGATTGAATGATAGTTTGGGAACAACAATGTTGTGATAAACTGGTGAGTTCTTATTAGATGTCAAAGTAACATTGGTTTCCATTGACAATGCACATCCACTAATTCTATATTAAGTTTAATTAGTATACACCAATTTTTATTTTTTTTAAGGATGACAAATTAAACTTTTTTAGAGTTGACAAATTACACGACAACCAATTTTACACCACCCAATATCCAAATCATCATTATATATTATTATTATTATTATTATTATTATTAACCACCTATCAAACAACAACCAGACTAACAATGTTGTATGGTATAAAGTATTGATCAGTTAAAAGAGAATCAAGTAAGCATAGCAGAGATGATGATATTGTGTTGAATGAGTGGTAAAACTAAATGAGATAGAATTAAAAATGACACCATTAGACAGAGAGAATTAGGGTAACCCATATAGTAAAAATGATGGTAGAAAATAGATTTGGATGTTAAGCATGTAGAGAGAAGATATTTAGATATTATAGTACGAAAAGTAGATCAAATAGAGGAGAGTTAAATCAAAATAAATAGAAATTTTTTTAAAAAAACTATAAAATAAACTATTAAAAAAGATTTAAAGGCTAACATGTTTAATTCAAACATGGTTTATATAGAACATTGAGGTGTGATTTGATGCATGTAGCACAATTTGGTTGTTGATGTTATTATTGACAACGCTTGATTATCAAAAAATCTTTTCCCCCTTCATTCCACCAACCCACTAACACAAACAAACCTTTTCCCCTTTCATTTCATAAAAAAATTCCAAACTCATTATCGACCAACAAATAATGTCCACAATTTCCTGCTTCATTATCACATTCACCCTCTTACCATTTACAACATTATCTTTTCTTTTATTGATAGGAACCAATCCATACAAGTTAAATTCAAACTCATTAATATAAACAGTGATAAGCGTCCTAATTAATTACTCTAGTCCTTGTTCTAGTGACTACTCCTACGTCGCAAACCAATGGACATGCGCCAATAATCAAGAAGTGGGTCAGGGATTAAGCGTGCAAATGCCCACTGAATTGAGTGTGCCCAATAAGGTGTGCACCTTGTTTCATACCCAATTTTACGAATAGAGGCTCTTGCATAACCTTCAGGTGTTGGTATGAATAAAGAATCTCTTCCAATAGATGCTACTCTTGATACCATGTTTGTTGCAACATACAGTGGTACCTTCATTTCATGCCAATATTATCAGCAATAATATATTTATCAAGAACACGAATGAGAAATTGACCATGCTAATTCAATCAAAAAATGAGAGCCGCTACACACAAGAACATAATACATTTGATTTCTCTCGTTAGTCATTTCCATGAGTAACACATGCATGTTTGGTTCAATTTAAATGCATGAAAATAATAATACTAGTGTGGCTCGATGCATAATATTGCATTTGGTCTCTGATTTATACGTTAACGTTTGGTTGTATTTTACAGTAGTCAAACATAACCTCCACCTCGGTTGTTCCTTAATACTAGTGTCGAAATTCTTATCCTGTAAGAAAAGATTTTTTTTTTTTTTTAATGCTAAAGAGGAACTAAATCTTTGGTTCACTTTGAATGTATAATTAAAAGTAGTTAAAACTATTATTTTTAATTTGTAAAATGAATTAGCTTGAAAAAA
>Ga0228710_1001366_pt1 | contig 36397 bp, 16 predicted proteins | sample MedpolnodulmetaG_FD_177995 | JGI IMG/M metagenome (GOLD analysis project Ga0228710, IMG submission 177995) | Root nodule microbial communities from Medicago polymorpha collected in Santa Monica, California, United States - pink nodules | ecosystem: Host-associated > Plants > Roots > Nodule...
CTAGCAACACTCACTTTTGAACACTATCTCTAACACTCACTCTTTTATTGGTTTAAATCATTGTGAGTGTACACTTTGGAAATAGAACCCACACAAAGTGGTGGGACATGCATGAATTTCATCCAATGAAAGAGTGAGTGTTAGAGAGAGTGTTCAAAAGAGAGTGTTGCTAGCATTCCTCAAATGGATCAATGGATGTTTTAGTACAAGTTAGACCAATAAAAATTAGTACCGTATCATTTCTTGTACCGAAGTATAATTATCATTTCTTATGTTGTTTTCTCTAATCTTTGTTCTCTCTCATCTTGTGCAATGTTGCTGTGTGTAGCCATGGAAACCTAAACATTACTCAAAACAAGCAGAAAACGAGAAGAAAATTGACTTACATGGCATTAAATTTATGATCATTCTGTTAGCGTAAAAGCTAAAAATAAGAATATAATTAAAGTAAAAAATCTGAATAAAACACAGAAAATGGATCAATTTTTTTTGTCTTTTCTACTTTGTGAACCTTGAGAAGGTAGATCAAGAAGAAGAAGGTGAAGGAAAGGCACGAAGGAATGATTTTTGTCAATATGGATGAGTGATAAATTTGCTAATAGACAAAATCAACAAAAAAAAAAAAGTTTGCTATTATATAAAAATAAGTGTAACTTTCTAGGGAAGAAAAATCAATCATAGTTTAAACGTAACATTTACATTTTGGTAAATGACGGCTTCTTCCATGGCCCAGTTTGGTAAATAACACACATTTTCGTAACAAGTTTTATTAACATATTTAAAATAGGCTTAACTAATTAATGATTTGATCCCTTAAATTATTTGTTGGTTATATTCTGGTCTCATAAGTTATTAACATTACGTTTTGATCCCTTAACTTATACTTTGTTAGCCAAATAAATCTTCCCGTCAAAAATGTTAACAGAATGTCTATGGGTATACAAATTGTAAGTGATCCACCAAAAACCACATTAAAATGTTTAATATTAGCCGTTTGATCAATTAGTGCACCATTAGATCTACTATTTAATATTAGATCTACTATTTAAAATGTTTAACTTATACCTTTAGATCACCCATTTATAGTAGATCTAATAATACACCATCAACACCCAATTTTTTGTACCTTTCTTCATCTCCTTCCCTACTCATCTCATCAACAACTACATACATTCATAAAAAAACTCAATTTAACCCGGAAAAACCCAGAACACTAGGAAAATTTAATTAAAACTAAAATTAATCCAAAATGACCCAATGGGTCGTAGTGTTGTTATGTGTTGTAATTCAATTGATTTGTTGTTGTTTCTAGCATCTGAGTGCAGTCACCTCTCCCTTGCAAATAGGCACTGCCAGCATCATCCTTATTCTTCCGCCATCACATAACTTCAAGCTTCCTTTTATTAAAATTTACAAAGAATTAAACAAATTACACACAAAAATGAAAATGTAAAAAAACTAAAAATCTAAACTTTATTACAAATCAAAGAAACCCGAGTTTGAAAGACGAATATTTAACCAACAAAACCATGTTTGGTGACAGAATTTAACAATAAAAAATGAAAATAGATAAAATTGGGGAAAAATTAAAACCCTGATTTAATAGAAAATATGAACAATTTCATATCCAGTGATGCAGGTTGACCATATAATCGGCGATGAAGGAGAATTAGGTTAATGGTTACAGATTAGGGGTTTCGTGATTGTGAATTTATGAAGAAGAAAAAAATATAAGAGTTATTGAAGGAAGAGACCTTAAGGTTTAGGTGGTAGTGGATTGGAACATTTTGGTTCCATCTGTTGAAGAAATGAAAAAGAAAAAGGTTTATAGAGAAAAGGAGAAAAAACAGGGAAGGAGAACATTCGATTAATTTGCGTTTTAATTGAATTTTTTTCGAAGTTTTTTTCTGGGTTGATTTGAGTTTTTTATTAATGTATGAAGATGTTTAGAAGAGAAGCAGGGAAGAAGATGAAGAAGGTACAAAATATTAGGTGTTGATGGTGCACCGTTAGATCTGGTACATGCATGATGTAATGGTTCTACTTTTTGAAAAATAATCAAATGGTTAATATTAAACATTTTAATGAAGTTTTTGGTGGACCACTTATAATGTGTATACACCTTAGATATTCGGTTAATATTTTTGACGGAGATGGTTTATTTGGCTAACAGAGTATAAGTTAAGGAATCAAAACGCAACGTTAATAACTTATGGGACCAAAATGTAACCAACAAATAATTTAAGGGACCAAAATATAAAGCATCGGTCTCAAATTAGTAATATACAATTGAAAAGAAAAGAAGAAGGAAAAAAAATATCAGATTAATATTCTTTTTTCCAAAAATTATTACCTTTTTGGAGAAAATTGCATTTAGTTTAAGTTAACATGGTAGTGAAGAGGTTTGATTTTCTCACTTGGCTTCTACTGCAGGTAGGGGTGAAGATGGGGTAGGTCGGATCGGGCTTTGTAAGGCTTAAGTCTGATCTATTTCGAAAATTATAGGCCTGAGTCTGACCTATTACCCGTCATAGGCTATTTTCGAGGCCTGGTCTGGCCTTTTTAAAGGTCTGATGAAGCCTAAAAGCCTATTTAAAAGCATGTTTTATCCTAAGGCCTAGCAACACATGTAAGCCTACTCCTAAATAGGCCAAAACTTATTTAGACCTAAAGCACACAAATATGTTTGCTACTAAATAATGAATTCTTACGAAGGTCTAATCACACAAATATATCAGCTACTAAATAACCAATCATACGAAGGCTTGTGTTTATGAAGAGAGAAAAAAACTTCAAAAATATCAATAATGGAATATATGTTATATATGAAAAGCTTAATAGGCCGGTCTGATGGGCTTAATATGCTTTTTTGCAAGCCTTAGCCTGACCTGTTTAATTAAAGAATTCTGCTCTTTACCCAAACAGTTTTGCTCATTCCCAAGTGAAATGTCGAATATACCTCTACGCAAGTTAACTCACGCTAGTATTAAATTTGCGTGAATTAACTCACGCTACATGACTTAAGCCGCGTTGAAAAAGTCACATTGAATCACGTTGAATCCAACAACTCACGTTGGTTTCTTTCATATATTACTGTTGGTTTCTTTCATATATTACTATATGTTGTTATCATTCTTATAATAATCACTAAAGCTATTTCTTTGTGTATTTACTGTTTATTTATACTAAATTATCAAATTACGTAATACCTTGGCAGATTATGGATCACAGGGAAAGCATTTGTACTATGCATGCTATCTAGCGATATATTCCTATTTTATTTGTATTTTCACATCTGTTTACTATTCGGTTTATTGCACTTTGTACTTGAGTGTTTTGGTTGACAAGCTCTCTGTTTCTATCTCAAGTACATGATACTAGCAACAATATTTGTGTTTTTCTGTTGCCCACTAGCCATGAAAACCAACGTGAGTTAATTCACGTTGGGATTTTAATGTGATTTTTGCAGAATTATAACTAGCGTGAGTTAACTCACGCAGGGGCAATATGGACATTTACTTTGAAAATGAGCAAAACCTTTTGGGTAAAGAGCAGAATTCTTAATTAAATATGCCTTATAAAAAGCTTGAGTCTGGCCTTGTTAATAAATGAGGTGGGCCGAGCTAGACTTTAAATAGGCTAGGCCATAGGCCCCTGTCGGACGGCCTGGCCTATTCTCACCCCTAACTGCAGGCAAAAGCCTGCACAAATTTTCTTTAGAAAACGAGTCTCAATCTCTCTTTCCACCCATTTTTAACGTTTAACGGTTAATGATAACAACAACAAAAATATATTATCTTTAATGATTTGAGTTAGCCTTTAAACTCAAATTTTAAGATAATATCAAAGTTTATTATTCATCATTAGAAAGTATGCGTTGGAAAATATATTAGTGATTTAGTGGGATCACAGTCTAACTCTCTTGATGGAGCCACTTCGCCGACCTTCACAACACTATTACACCTTTAGTGTGTTGGGTCAAGGGGGGTGTGGGTTTAATCCTACACCATTTAGACATAGGGAGATAGCCCTTACCTTACATTCTGTTTTTGTGGTAATCAACTAGGCCATAAGCTAAAGTCCTAAGACTATCCCATTTCATTTTCTTCTACTTCAGTTATCCAAACATAGTGTATGCAAAAGTGTAGGGAACCAAGCTCACTGGGATATTGTAACACATCTACTTGATGAAGTCAAATAAGAACAAAGCATGTTAAAAGAACATGAGTTTTATTTATTGAAATTTTCTATTTTGTTTATTAACGATTTCAAAAGGTTTGCCACTACAGGACTCAAAGTAAACTCAAATAAATAATGCTATGATGCAATTAACACTACCCTTTAGGACCAAAAGATCACTGTCTGCAAGTGATGAAACAGCAGAACTCTACATACACAACTTTTGCTGGTTTCAGCCTCAATGTAAATAAATTGCAATGTCTGAAGAGAACAGCATAAATCATTCCTTATCAGGCTGTCTTTTGGCCTCAACATTGTCATCTTTCTTGGGCTTGCCAAATGACTTCTGAGTGGCCAAATCAGGCATAGATGGTTCACCTGTTTTCTTAGAGAGGTCATCAGCTGAATTTTCAGAGCCACAGGGGCTCACCAGCTTCTTCTGAACATCTTCAAATTTTGCAGTGGAAGATGGTGTTGTGCTCATGCTTCTCTTTGAATCCAATGCATCTATGGTCAGTGCAGACACCTCATCACGGGAGGCATACCAGGAATTACCACAGGCAACACATTCCAGCTGAAGAAAAGGCAGAACAGCAAGCAATCAAACCAAGCTCTAAAGCTTTAGGACACATTGGTCCGGTTGGAATTTTGACTCTAAGTAAAAAATGCAAACCTGATAACGGTCATCATGTCCAGCATGGATAATCTCCCTCAAGCCCACCTTAGAATCCGTGCATCTTGAACAGCGGGCATCTGTCATCTGTTTGAGGGAAGGGAAAGCTGAAGTCAGCAGATTTTCACACAACAAAGAAAAAATTGTAGTGGGAGAAAGGAAGGAAAACTTACTTGCATGTGTTGTTTCTCATCAGGCTCCTTCTTGGTTTTTTCCTCAGCAGTCAAACCCTCCTGAAGTTCATAGTTAGTAGATAACCATACGAAACCAAACAATCAATATGCAGTTTAACCTTTTTAAAAGCATCTTTTATTGAGGACAGGAAGCAGTGCATGCATTACTTGCTGTCTAGATAAAAGAAAAGGCGCAAATAGCTTTAAATGAAAGAAAAAATTATTTCTTGCTGTTTAAATGAAAATGATTACTTGCTGTTTAAATGAAAGGAAAAAAAAATGAGTTCAAGCACCGTTGGAAAGCATGAGCCATTTCCAGTATTCTGAGAGTTTATCTATTTTATATTAACTACACCAATGTTTTAAAAAGTAGAATCAACCTACAAAAGCAATTCCATACAAAACAAGCATTAAAGAGTTCTACAGTTTCTACGTGAATGTTTTCGGCAAGGCTGAAAGTTCATCTCCAATCAACAATAATACTATGCAATGTTATAGTCATTTAACCCAATAAGGACACCTCTACAAAAAATGCAACAAAAAAGGGGGGAGGGTGGTCAACATTTTTCAAGGATACAAGGGAAAAGGTCTGTAATCTTCCACTTCCCCCTAGAAAAAGTTCCAAATGCTCCAACTTAATATTTTCCCAAATTAAAGTCTTGAGCAATCAAATTATCTTGCTTCTTGTATATTCACTTCTTTTATTAGGATAAAGAAATAATCAAAGGACTGTAGAAGGTCGAATCAATAGAAATTCAGTGATATAATAAAAAACTGAATGCTGCAAGCTTAAATTGGAAAATAGTAGTCAAAAATCTACTAAGCAACTTCATTTCATTCAGCAGACGGGTCATAAGTTCCATTGAACATTTTAGAAAATACCACATCTAGACAATCTCTTACCTTTAATTCAATGGGTGTCATATTCAAAATTTTAGAAGGTTTCAACTCTCCATTTAACAGACGGCGTGCTAGCAATGCATTGTTCTGCAAAGAACATAAAAATGGAATAAAATATTCAGTTCATCATTACCACTGCAGAGAACAAATGACATGTATAAGACAAATATTAATTCTCAAGCCAAAAACATCGTCGTTATAACCATGCTGCTGCCACATTGATTTCGCAGGCCAAAAACACTGCAAGAGGATTGGATGTGGCGATGGTAAAGATATAAATAAGAGGGAGGTTGAGAAAATTTACAGCTAGCTTCTTTTTCCCTTTCTTTTCAATGATATTAAGAGATAATGCACATAACATTACTGTGTCCTTTGTAAACATGTAATTACTTAGTATACTACAGCATGATCATCCAACATTCCAACTCGTTGTTTCTTCATTATGTTATGAATAGAAAGACAATACTTTTATTTTGAGCTTTTAACCTCCTAGACATAAATATAAATTTATTAGATGATAAGAACAGAAATCAATACATTAAAACCCACACCTTAAAATGTAGCAACAATATGAATTTTTTCAATGACTCAAATATAATATAATAATTATAATTATTTCAAGGGTATCATTTATATATGCAGAATGCCAGCTTCTTGCCTTGAGATTAAAATCTAATTGCCGCAACTTTTGGTTATACTTCTGAAAATCTGTTGAAAAAGTCTCATGGGAAGCTTTTTCAAGAGCAACTATGGCTGAAACAGCAGCATCTGGCCACACAAAAGACTCGGAACTCTGTAAAAGAGAAAAAAAAGACAGAATTCATAAAGGGAAGTAAGAACAGGATGAGAAAATAAATAATTGATAACCCAAATAAAACATAAATTTTATACCTTCTGACCCTTGTCCTGAGAGTCGTTTGCTATTTCTGAAGTTCTATCATTGTTTTTATTCTTGATTTCATCAGACTCGGAATTTCCTGATCCTTTTTCCTTTTCTGTACTATCATCATTATTACACATGTACTGAATGTGTTGAAGCAACCTCTCCAACCATTTGTCACGATGAATGTTTCCAGTTAGTGCATTGAAATTTACTAATATGCGATGATGCTCTGAGTCATTATTAACACAACTCCCTGGTGTTTCAGGTTTGGAATGTTGGTCACTCTTAGAAACTCCTTCCTCCTCCCTTGAAACATCAATGGGAGAAATGCTCTTTCTCCTTAAGCTTCTTTTATTTTTCGTCACATCCTCCTGAACAGCAGGAGGGGCTTCTTCAGGCTCAATGTCGAGTAGATCACCGATGCGTTTTATAGTTTTCTGAACAAGCTCATCAATTTCTTGCTGGTTAACGTCCTCATAGTCCTTATCAGTCAGCTTCCAGAGTTTCCTTTCCAAAGTGTCATACACCCTTTGTACTATGAAGCCAGGGTGTTGCTTACGCTTCGGAAACTGTTTGTTTAAGGGAACAAAATGCACCACACACTTGTGCATAACGGACTCTGCAGGAACCTCATCTCGGTGGAAACTATAAAAAAGCTCCCTTGTATCACACGATTTCCAGCTTCCTCCGCCTTTTTTTTCAGCTTCTTCAGGACGATAAAACCACTGTCCCGCCACCATTATGCTGCCACTAAAGTACTGAATAATGTCCTGAAAACAAAGCAATAAAACACTTAGATTGAAAGGATGTATTAATCAAGAAAAACAGAAAGGAGTAAATAAAAAATGTTGATAAGGGGAGGGAAACCCTTTACAACAACAATGTAACAAACTAAAGTAATTGTACAACATTATTACATTATGCCTTTCCTAAATTATATCACAGCCCTGCATTCTTAATCGTTTCCTATATAAGAGTTACAGATATTGTACTTGACTTCTGGTGGTGGTCCTGATGGATCGGAATATCAATATCAAAATGTAATTAATCAAGAGTTACGATACATTGACACCAGGTGTCAACGGATTCGTTGACACCAAATCTTGATTGTCTATCTATTTAATCCAAAGGCACATAATTGTTTATTAAATTTATTCTCGTGAGGCTTTTTAACTTGATTTCCCTGCTGAGCAAACTCTTACCTCATGATCTGAAAGTTTGTTCGTTCTCTTCTCAGATCTCAATTACACAATCACATTTATTCATACCTTGTAAAGATAATTCTTGATTTTTCGCTTGACTTGAGAAATTGGCCCCAATTCAATTTAAAGGGTTTTCCAATTTATCAAAATCATACAATTAATTTTATATATATTCAATTCATTTTGAACGGTACAACCCCAGGAGTACTTTTATTTTTTTTTTAACCGAATTCAATCTTTGTTAAGCACATAAACGGATAGATAGAAGCAAACCCATCTAACACAGTCCTACATTCACTATATTCCTCTCAAATTATCATGGTTATCATGAATTTGGTAAAAATTGTCTTCGGTGCTGCAATTCATACGAACTATTAGCCAAGAGGGAAAGGAGATGTAGACAAGGAATATCATGATTCATGAGGCAAACAATGTTTTCAATTTGATTTTTTCAATGACTGAACAATAATAGCGTGTACAAAAAAATCAATTTGCCGAAACAAGAAAAAATCATGAGCCAATAAGGATTAACTGTGTAATTGAGATCGGCGAGCAGAAACAAGATTTCACTGAATAATATGCGATTAATAAAAAGCAAGATTCATTTGCCGAAAATGAAAATAAAGAGTGAGATTCAGTACACCAACAAATTTGGCCATTTCTAGAGACCATTAATTGAGAATTATGAGCCTTTGATCAAACTTAAATGGAAGGCTGAGATTTGGTGTCAACGAATCCGTTGACACATGGCGTCAACGGATCCTGACTCATTAATCAAATAGAATAAAAAATTCCACTTAAAAACCAAATTAGCTTCAATATCCTAATGCTGAATCCAAAGCATGACAATGGAAACGAAAAAACTTAATAACGTAAACAATGTCGCGTAACAATAACATGTCAGCTAGAGTTGTGTATCTACTAATGCAAATCAAGTTAGCAAACAAAATTTTTTTATAGGGTTTTGATCCTTCCTATAATTTTTCTCTACACCCTCAACAACATTTTAGGGTTTAGCATGCATGAAAGATCCAAATGTTCAATCATTCTATAAGCTAGTTACCTCCAGCAAAAACTGATCAAAATGTTCAATCTTTCAAACCTAATTCATAATCAGAATTATGCATATTAATCAAATACCTTAATGATAGCAACATATGGTTTTTGTTCTTTATCCTCAGGCACAAGCATTACAGGATCCTCCTACAAAAAACAACAATTTACGTTATAGCATTTGAATCATGAAATCAAATGACGAAAAAGACGTTACGAAACTCACGAGAGAATATTGATTTCCATCAAACTCAAACGATTCGTAATGTCTCTTCCTTCCTCTTCCTTTTCCCGAAACCCTAAGGGGTTCACCAATCGGCTTTGCATCCTCTGGAGTTTGAGGTGAATCCTTTTTATCTTCTTCCTTCTCATCACTATCGTTATTGCTATTGTCGTTGGATTCTTCATCATCTTCTTCGTCTATAAGCTTCATCTTCTTTCGTTTGCGAAGCTTTGAATGCTGAGGTGGCGGTGGTTGTGGCGGTGGTGCTTCGTCTTCTTCGTCGTCGCTTGTAGCGACCTGAGTGAAGCGCCGATTCACCATTTCTCACAACCGCTTTGAATTGTTCTCAGTGTTACAATTCACAAACAATGAACGCGAAATTTGATTCACAACACGACAGGTTATGTTGCAAAGTTAGATTGAGACCCAAGGGTAAATTAGTAACTGTCATCTACATTAAATGAATAAACCCATTTACTTAGTTCAAAATAAATTATAAGTTAAAAAAAAAATACCTAATCCATCAAAATTGACACTACGAAGATTCCTACATGAGACCTTAAGAAAAGTTAAACTAGTTTGTCATTTCATATTGATAAGTCGGGTTGATCAATCAAGATTGGTACTCTTATATATGGATGTTATGAAAGTGCGAAGATAATAAACAATGAAGAATTGTGTTTAAGACAACTTGGGGAATATTGTCAAGTCTGCATTTCTAGATGTTTTATCGAAGAAAATTTGAGATGAACCTCTTTAAGACTATTTGAGCTAATGAAATTTTATTTTATTTTGACCGATAGACAAAATGACATGAATCGTTGAAAACTACATAAATAAGTTGAGAAATCAAGGTTCAAACCCTAGTCACGGAGTTTGCCTAACAATTCCGATATTTTTTTTGTCAATCATGCTATAACGTGTGGATTAAGTTATGTAATGTATGAGTTCCAGTTAATGTAATTCGAGACATGTGTTCATTACATGATTTCCATTAAAAACGAAAAGGAAATTAAACAAATAAAAAAGGAAAATATAAACTATACGCATTAACAATCTCGTGTTGAGTTTTGTAAAAAAAGATAATCTTGTCTTGAGTAAACAAATATGCATTAAAATGTTTCTCTTGATCCTTGAGTCAAACATCTGTCGCACAGCTGAGCATCTTCTTCTTTTGGATTGGGATGTTGACTGACTCATGCTTTGCGTGAATGAAGTTTTGCAACTGATTATTTAGTTAACTTAGGTGTTTTAACCTATTTGAGACTTATTGTTTTACCGGACCCTATTTTGATTTATACCCCATTTTCCTAACGGATGCTTTGGGTGTAAAGTTTATTCGTCGTTCGTTTTTTTTCTTCTTTTTTTCTCTTGATAACCCATAAAAAAAATAAAAAAAAATTGTGTCCAAATGGATTGGAAAATTGAAAACCCACAGTTGAATCATGAATGAATGGTACCGAATGAAAAAATGACGAACATTTGTATAGAATCTATACTAATAATCTTGCCTTTCTCGTTTCCTTCGAATTCCACAATTCCTCCATCTTTCAAAGTTAGGGTTCGGAACATATCATTTTCTCCTGTCATGTGTCGTGAGCAGCCACTGTCCATGTACCATGACTGGAGCTTTGATGGGATTAGCTATAAAGGATTTTTCCTTCTTCAGATCCTTAGGTTTAAGAAAGGTAATTAACAGTTGATCAAGCAGGTAAAAATAAAAAATTAGGATTTCAGATAAGGAGGTCCGTTTAGATTCACTTATTTTTTAGCTTATGCAAATAAACAATATTTTATGTATTATTCATAAGTTAGTCGAGGTAATTTATGAAAAAACTGATTATAAAAATACAATTTTCGCTATTGAGAATTTATGAATAATATAAAAGTTTATTTATTTGCATAAACTATTTTTTATAAGTTTGAAAATAAGTCAATTCAAACGGGACCAAAAATTTAAATCTAATTAAATTGAAACAAGAATAATTATTAATGAATACTTTTTTTATCAAATAATTACTATCAATGAATAATTAAGTAGCTAATTTCGTGTAACTTTTTTATTTTTCTTTATGAATAATTCATTGATAGTAAATCGAACGGTTATCTCTTTTAAATAAGTCAAATTTAGTTAAACTTGGTGAATGAATATCGGTGTTTTTCATTCTTATCCTTTACCTTTAATTTCTTTTAGGGTCCGTTTGGTTCGAGAATTAGGAGAGGAGGAGAAGGGAGGGAAAGGAAGGGATTTTAACGGAGGGGGAGGGGGGGAGGTGAGATATTTTAATTAAAAACGTGTTTGGTTCGTAAAGGGAGGGGAGGGATTTTAACATTATTTTACTGTTTTATCTTTAAACTTAATTAAATATGGATAATAAAGTAACGAAACAATAAGGATGTAATCGATAACAACATGAAGTAGACAATGGGATAATGGATTAGTAATAGGGTTGTTACAAGTAGTATTAAAAATTGTTACAGGGAAAAGTTGTTAATAATATGGAATAAAAGTTGTTACAAGAATAATATAACTTAATAATAGTAAATGTTGTTACAAGATAATACAACCTATAATCTAATAATAATAATAACAACAACAACAACAAAAGTTGTTTCAAGGATAATATAACCTAATAATAATAAATATTGTTATAAAGATAATATTGAAATTTTAAATTAATTTAAGGATAATTTTGACAGTGCAATAAAATCTGTTTCCCTCCTCTCCCCTCGCCTCCCCTTCTAAAAATTAAACCAAACACTTCAAATTAAAAATCTCTCCTCCCCTCTCATCCAAAACTCTCGAATCAAACAGACTATTGTATGTGATTGTTTTATCACTTTAATTTTGATTGCTGTCAAATTTTGTTCAACACATCAAATTAATAGTGTGAGTTTTGTCTGAATTCACTGCACATATGAAGAATAATTTTTAGAAATATAAGTCAACTTTTTTGTCAAAATAATAAATACAAAACTTTTGTGAACTAAATTATCTTAGTCAAAAAAAAAATTATACTAAAGTTTTTTTATTTTAAGAATGTACAAAAGTGTTTTTTTCAACAAGTTATCTATTTTAATTCCTTAAATAAATAAGAAAAAGATTTTTTTATTCGGAATTTAAACTAAATCTTGTATATATTATACATTATCCTTAACAACTGAGTCAAACTCACTAAAAAAAAATATCTTTAACCTCTCTTTAAGCTGCACAGTAGATTACTCTTCCATCATCATCATGCACGTAAGTATATGTTTTCAATCTCACATATCTACCTAAAATTTCAATAATTATTGTTATTTTATTTATTTATAAAAAAATGATTTCTCTTTAAAACAGAATAAACTAGTGTGAGTCTCACCGATAGCCGACCAAAAGGGTTTGACTGTATATCCCAAACTGAGAAGAATATAACACTTGTCAAGCAAAGGTGGGCAATAAGCCAAACTAGATAGCTGACGTGTCACTCAAGTGACACGTGTATCACAACCAAGGCCAAACAATCCTTACCATTTCTATGTATAAATTGTTCAATTTTAATTGATTAGTATTGGTAACCATTTTAGTAACATCCAGATCACTCCTTTCACAATCACATTAAATTAAATAATCCAACCCAATTAATTATTCTAGCTACCTGGTAACTTAACTTTTCATTAGTCAATTGCAATCTGCTGAAAATGTTTGTTTCGTGTACTTGTTAGTCAAAAAAACAATACCAATGCTTGCATTTAGCTATATATAGTTCAGCACGTGTAGTCTCTATTATTATATTCAAATTAAGCAAGCTGTTTTGATCAATATTACTATTAAACTTGCTTTGCTTCAATTTACGTCTGTTCATTTATAAAATTAACTCATCTGAAATTGTTTATTAGAACTTTCTTTACGCTTGCTTAATAGAATTTATGAAACAAAAATTATGACATGTATATAAAGAGTTTAATCATTTTTAGGGTAGCTTATATATAAAAATAACTTTTAATTTATATACAAACACCTATATTTAATTAAATTATTCATCCAAATAAGGTGTTAATATATGATGTTAATTTCAGTGAGGCAGAATGGGACTCCTTAGCCTTAAAGGGACATTAGGATCATCATCCATGGTTTTAGGGAAATTTGATTCAAACAACCGAAGGGAAGGTGCATATTTTAAATTATCTTCCCTATGTAGTGGTTCAGTCCATTATAAGTTTTTGTACAAAGATAGAGATATAGTAAGATGCAAGCAAGGGAGAAGTGTTATTGTTGCAACTGGACCAGCCATAGAGGCTCCTGTTATTGCTACTGAGCCATTAACAAAAGATGATTTAATTGACTACATGGTATCTGGTTGCAAGCCTAAGGAAAAATGGAGGTAGAAAAAAAAATCAACATTCACAAATATTTGTCTAATCTTGTATATGGGGTGAATAATTATTTAATGTCAAATTTATGTATGTGTGATTGCAGAATAGGCACAGAACATGAGAAGTTTGGTTTTGAGTTTGATACTTTACGTCCAATCAAATACAATCAAATATCACCTTTACTTAATGGCATTGCTGAAAGGTTTCATTGGGATAAAATTATGGAAGGTGACAACATCATAGGACTCAAAACAGTAAGACCTTATATAATCTTTTGGTTTATTTTTTCTTTATGAAAGATTTTATACGTCTTACATATAAAATGTTTAATTTCAACAATTATTTGAAATTTGTCAGAAACACTTAAGTTGAAAGGAATTTGTCACATTTATTTATATATGTGTGAAAAATTGTACCTAGGGGAAGCAAAGCATATCATTGGAGCCTGGTGGACAAATTGAGCTTAGTGGTGCTCCTTTCAAAACATTGCATGAGACTTATGATGAGATTAACTTGCACCTCTATCAGGTTAATTAGTATTTGCATCTTTATGGGATTTTTTTTGCCTATAACTTTATGGGATTTAAATTATGAATCCAGCTTCAAAAAATATGGATACGCTTCAAATATATATAGAAAATTCTTCATTTATATATAAATAATACGTGTGATCAAAACATGAATGATAGAACTTTCATTCAAATCATGTATTCCAATATGCCAGTCAATATATTAATTAATTTAATCTCTCCTCTAACTTTATAATCATCCATAAAAAGTAAGTTTGGCACATCAAAAGATAAATATGTCAATTCCATCAAATGGATCTTGTGCATTTTTCACTATATCTCACATTTTTATACCTTTCATCTTTTATAAGACCGTATCTACGTGTATCCGGGACATATCTCCTATTACCATATATATCATGGACTGCAACATCATATTTTGAAGGCAGTGACTATGAGAATGTAAACTGCAACACAATTTGTTTTATCTCATGTTTGATAGGCTAAAACTGTTGCAGAGGAAATGGGAATTGGATTTTTGGGATTAGGTTTTCAGCCTAAATGGAGACTAGAAGACATACCAAAAGTGCCAAAGGTAAATAATATTTATGTAGTATTTTACTTATTCTATCAATATTTGAATGCATAGTTAGATAGATGGACTTGTTAAAATAAAATTATTGTGTCACGGTTATTTGTGACAAAGATTCGAATGCACAAAACTTCAACCATTTATAAAAGCTATTATTCATCCTAATAAAACAGTTTCCATTGTCACATTTTGTTTCTTGAAAGCATAATAGAGTAAATGCTTCTTAAAATTCTGATTACTGGAATGATTGCTGATATTTGGTTTCACTTGATTATTAGTTAATTTCTCATTTTTCAATACTTCACTTGTACATGGATTTCTTCTAGGTACGTTACAACATTATGCAAAATTACTTCAGTAAATTTGGGTTACTTGGTGTTCAATCATTGTTAATGACATGCTCAGTTCAGGTGAGTTCAATTTTATATTTTAATTACAACACATAGTTTGTGACACATTTATCTCTTTTATTTAAATCATATATGGATTTAGGTAAATTTGGACTTCAGTTCTGAAGCAGACATGATCAAGAAAATGCGCGCCAGTCTAGCTTTGCAGCCGGTGAGAAATTTAATTCTATTCTAATGTCACTGAAAATTTTCTGATTCATATTGTATCTAATCTTACTTGTACAACATTTAAATAAACCAGTTAGCAACAGCTTTATTTTCAAATTCACCTTTCAAGCAAGGAGCTCCAAACGGTTACGTCAGCTTTAGAAGGTGTATAACTGTTTCAATTATTTAGGCCCCTTAATCAACTTTTGTTTTCTGTTATGAATTTTAATTTATCTTTTTCTATTGCTTGTTCAAACAGCCATGTGAATGGTCAGGTTGATAAACGTCGTACTGGAATGCTCCCGTTTGTTTTTTATGATACTTTTGGGTATGTTTATCTTTACTTTTCTAAGTTTTAAATAAATAAAATTCAAACACAAAAACGTTTGGTTTGATTTGGTGTGTGTTTTTGCAACAGGTTTGAGCAGTTTGTTGATTATGCTCTTGATGTACCGATGATATTTGCGTATCGAAAAAATAAATATATTCCATGCGGTGGCATGTCATTCCGGGTTATTATCTTCTATTTCTTAAACAATCTATCTATTACATGTTTTTTTTTTCCTTTAATACCGTTGGTGATTAATTTGTGAAGTCATGATTAAATAAATGTATTTAATTAACACAGTACTATTGTTTTGTGCAGGACTTCATGGCTGGTAAACTCCCTGTCATTCGAGGTCAAGTGCCAACAATCAGTGATTGGGAAAATCACCTCACAACAATATTTCCTGAGGTTATTGAGGCATGCATGTAGTTTACATATCACTATCAATCTATGGAACATTGACATAGATATGGACATCAGACAAAACTGAATGTTATCAATTCTGGTGTTACATTTTTAACTATATACTTTCAGTACACAAAGACCAGGTTAAGTTTGACATGCATTAATCTTTATGCAGGTCAGGCTCAAGAAATACATGGAAATGAGAGGTGCTGATGGGGGGCCTTTGAACATGTTATGTGCTCTGCCTGCTTTTTGGGTAATTCATTACTCTTTACACACACACATTGCAAAATTAGAATTAGTCCTAATTAATTGACACAATCAATATTATTGCTTTGATTAGTTTAACCTTAGTTTATTGTGAAATATTTTCTATGTCAGGTAGGTCTATTGTATGATGAGGTTTCACTACATAATGTTCTAGATATGATTGCTGATTGGACTGATGATGACAGACAGTATTTGAGGAATCAGGTAATGAAAAACAACCACTTCAAAGATTTGTATATCCTGTTTTTCAATGTTTCTAGTACCTTAGGACCTCAATCATTCTATTTTCATCTTTAGGTTCCTTTCACCGGATTAAAGACTCCATTTCAAGGTAGATTATTGCAACATGTAGCTGAAGATGTGTTGAAGTGGGCAAAGGTATCTTTAATGTTAATGCTAATTGTTATTCTGATTTCATTATCTACAAGTCTAGTTCAACCAACTTTTTTTTTTCTAGGATGGCTTGGACAGAAGATGCTTAAATGAATCTATTTTTCTGGATCCATTGATTGAAGTGGTTGGAACAGGTACCTAATTTAGTTCACCTATAATTTCATTGCTATGTTTTTCAAAGAACCTTACATGAGATGAAACTGTGGCCAGGTATGACACCAGCTGAAAAGCTTTTAGAGATGTATAATAACAAGTGGGGAAGCAACATAGATTCTGTGTTTAGAGAGTGTTGCTACTGATCTTGTCTTCTGGTGAAGGAGAGAAAATGTAGATTGAAAATGATGTGATGAAATCTACTAGTGTTGTAAGATGGAGATAACTTATGGTGTTTTAATATGTGTCGGTTTATAAATAATATCAGGAATCTATGTCCATATGTTTAATTTATCTATGGACTTGTACAAATCCAGTATGTAGAAATGTTTCTACTTTTAAACAACAGTTGTACAAAGTGAAATTTATAATAAATACTAGTGATGGCCTCTTTTTCTGGTAGCATTTTCATTCATTATGTGATTCAGGTGATGAAAGTTTATCTCAGGATTCAGAATTGAGTTATCACCTTCTATAATATCAAATGGTTTTATTGAATTGAGCATAAATTCAAACCCTGTGACAAAAGTAATCTAGGCTAGTATTAAGAAGTGTTAAGGTTACGAATTCTCCTTTTGGTTGTAGGCGTTTCCGTTTATTTTTCGGTGCCTATTGTATCTTCTTTTTCGCGAGTGCTTGTGCGTCTTGCATAAACTCGATGAAAAAAAACTTACAAAAATACCGAAATTTTTAGGTTGGACATCATGATTGAGGTTCGACCTCTGTCATCTTATTTATGTGTGTGACTATATAATGTCTTTGTCATTTCGTCTAACTAACCAAAAAAAAATACTTATAGAATGTAAGAGTGAAGCTCGCCATTACCCAATGAAAATTGAGAAGAAACTCTTCTCAATCCAAGTTCAACATTTTTCATTCTCACTTGTTAGATTTTGCTTTTTAATTTAGATATTTTCATTTCATTCTTACCTATAATGCATTACACCATTAAACTAAAAACATACATAGAACGATGATGAAATTCTGAGGCCATAGATTAACCAGCAACAACAACAACGTGGCAAACAAGTTCGGTAGAATTTGCGCAAAATGCAAAATGAAAATCAAAGAAAATAAATAAATCAGGTACATGATCGTTTTGCATCTCTAATGAACTTGCTCAACGTGCATAACCTAAAGCCTCTTATCTCACCATTACTATGTATACTTTTAGTTTAATGTATAATTGTGTACGATTACGTTGCATTGTTTTTTCATTTCTTAATTTTTTCACTCTCTACGCTTATTATTATGGACAAAACTTAGGTACAATTTCTTAGGTGCTTTTCGTATGGTCAAATTTTGAGAGGATGATGGATTTAAGAAAATCATGGTGAATTTAGTTAAGAACCATACGTAAAGCACCTAAGGAATTGTACCTAAAATTTTTCCTATTATTATTATGGCATTCTATGTTTTTTTTTTCTTATGGGAAACACAAGGAACTAAATTTAAAAGGCCAACGTCTTGAAAAAACAAAAGAGATGAACTTATTAGTAAGTATTTATTAATATTTTATGAACCAAGTAGATTCATATAATACTTTAATCCATTAAACGTAAAAGAATGACATATAAGAAGGACCTTGTGCTTTTTTTTTCATTTGATTTGAATCATCAATAGAGAATTTTAACAAACTTGCTCAATCCGTAGTTGGTGTAGCTCAACCAGGAAATGGCTCACCACATGGAGCAACTTTAGTGCAATCTTGCCCAAATTTTTTATGCCCAAATTTCTTGTAGATGACGGCAACTATAAAAAAAACTTGAGTTGGAGTATAATTTGATGTTTATTGATATGTATTGTTTTGTATTCAATTGAAAATGTAGTTTTTTTATGTATTATTGTTGTGTGTTTTGTATCCTTTTTAATTTTATATATTTATTATTATTTACAATTTGTTTAGGTAAGATTTTTTAAAATAATTTTGTTTTTGCATCTATAATAATTAATATTTTTACACATTTTAATCGAGATAGTTAAATTAATATTATTTTTGAATCAAAACTATTACAAATAAGCATATAAACATTTTTTTTTGAAGGAAAATAAGCATATAAACATGTGAGGTCAAATTTGAATTCTTTATAAACAATCACTATTAAAGTAAAAACTACTTAGATCAACTATGAATTGATTAAATCATATATGGCAATTTGATCCCAAAAAAATTACTTAGTTTACCCACTTTAGTTCATCTCATTAAAGATGGTCTTAGTGAGCTATTACTTAGTTTTATTCTTTCTTATAAATAATAATGCATACAATGTAAATAAGATCAGATACTTACCACGTCACGACATGAAATTTGAAAGTTGCTCGAATACGATAAAATCGCCATCAAAATTTATTAGAATAGAAAAACATTTGTAAAATCATTTAAAACAAAAAACAATCCTTGAAATCAGATTTTGGATCTAGGGGTCAATTATGCATAGGGAATGTTTCAGCACTTACAACATTCTTTTGAAAACGGTTACTTTAATTAATTGTATAAAATTTATGTTAAATTTAAAAATATTTAAATTAAAACATTTTGTTTGTTTATTTTTTTTCAATGAAAGTATATTTAAATGAAGAAGAAAAAAAATAAAAAATTCATCATTATGCTTGACAACAATGAACTTTTGCTCCTGTGTATTTTTTTGGTGCGATGGAGAATTTAAAGTTACGTGATTCTTAGAATAAAATAATTGTGTGTTGACCAATTATAAATAAAATATTTGTGTTGCGATTAGTTCCGTAAAAATACTAACTTCACAAAAAGTATTTGCTAAAAGTAAATGCTAACAAATACCCTTTGTTTAATTATTGATTTTGAATTTAGTTGAAAGATTTTAAGATCACCAAGTTGCCCATCTTGAATTTAGTTGAAAGATTTTAAGATCACCAAGTTGTCACAACAACTAATTTGTTTTAAACAAGGATTAACAAGATATCACATCTCAATAAATCCTATTTTCCTTTTAAAAAAAAACCAAGATTTAAGATCACAAGATTTACCAAATCGAATTAACCATTTTCATTATAAAAAGGTGAATTAATTGATTTTGTTAGAATTTTGTGGAAAGTAGCAATCCAACACGGATCCTTATAGATTTTTAGGTTGCTCATCGGTGAAAAAAGATCAATCGATGAGTTTTGATTAAAACAATCAATGGAAAAATATGTTTTAATAGGTTTGTATCATCTGAAGATACGTTCTCATAAATCAAAGGACTTTTGAGGAAAAATAAGAGGTCGGTAGAACAATTTCCATAAAAGAAACAAACAAAGAATAAGGCTCAAAGGCCTGTTATAAAATGATAAACTAACTAAACAAAAAGAAAGACAATAAGTAAAATATTAAAAGAAAAAAATGCAAAAGTAAAAGGGATGAATAGATGGAAAGAGAGTACAATATGAAAATTGCAGAGCCTCTCCACTTCTATCCACTAGACATTGATATGGAAACAGCATTATTTTATATATGAGTGATGAAGAATGAAGATAGAGGTGGTGATGAATTTGGATCAAGGTTTTTATGGCTCTGCATTTTTTTTTCTTTTTTTTTTCGCTCTGATTTTGGTTCATACTTATACTCCAAGTTAGGTTAAACTATGAAGAAGGTGACAAATTGTACTCTTTGGTGTATGGTAGTCGGTGTTGAAATTGCAAGATTGTTGACCCAATCCAAATTATAGTAAGAGCAGACTATATAACAATGTGGTAGTTGAATCAAATATGGAAAATAAAAAAAGTAGATGATAAAGAGAAATTGGAATGACATTGAAAATAGATTAATTTGTTGTGCAAGATAGATGATAAATCGTAGTAACTAGTAACTGCAGACTAAATTGGTTGAATCCAAAATGGAAAAAGGAAAAAGTAGATGCTAAAGATGAATTGAAATGACACTTAAGATAGAAAAAAAATTGTTGTTCAACCTTGATGTCCTCGTTTACAATTTTTTGTAATTGTACTTTATATTATATATTTTTAATCATTTTGGTAAATAGATTTAACCAATGAAATAAAGGTAAATATTTTGAATTTTTAGATTTTGTGAAGAAATTAAGAATGACGGAAAACATTTAAAAATGGTAGTAGTATTTTTTTAGGGGATTTAAAAAAGATATTATCACTTATATTTGGAAACATTTTGTTTAACCGACAAAATAGGAGTACTACACTTTCGTTCGGATGTCTAGGATAAGGTAAAGGGGTGATTTTCATTTTAGTCATGTGTTTGAATTTAAAGTTGTGTAGGACAAAGGATATTTTTTTTTTTTGTCGGAGGCTCGAACCCCAGACCTTACATATATTATGCATTATCCTTATGAATGATTGAGCAAATTTTGATTTTGATAAATTGGAAGGAATGGCTAACTCTAGGGGTGTTCAAAACCAAACCAATCCAATAGAAAAACCGCAAACCAAACCAATCCAAACCGAAACTGCAAAAAACCTCATTTGGTTCGGATGTATTCAGATCAATTTTTTACTCAACCGCATGGTTTGGTTCGGTTTGCGGTTTTGATTTTACCAACCGAACCAAACCAAACTAAACCGCAATATAAGAAAAACACTAATTAAATTATATATCACTTAGACAAATACTCATAGAAACTCGATGAAAACTTTAATAAAATGACATTTTTTTCTCTAGTTAAGTTTCTTCTTTGTTTTTTCTTTCAAAAATGTATTTATGTACTACTTGAACTCTTAGAGAATGCTAAAAAATTTAGTCTTTTGTATTTCTTATAAAATATGATTACTTTTTGTCCGCGTTTAAATTTGGTCTACGTAGTTGCGAATATTGTTGGCTGAAAATAAAATTGTAATATTGGATGAAATTTAAAACATTGCTCAAAATATGTTGTGTTTTAGCTTTTTAATTTGATTTTAATGTCGAAAACAAAACAAAAATAGTCTAAAAAAACCGCACCAACCAATCCAATCCAAACCGCATTGGTTTGGTTTGGTTTGGTTTGGTTCAGATTTTATTTTAAAAGTCAACCAAACCGAATCAAACTGCATGCTTATTTATCTTGCAGTTCGGATGACTTTTAGTTTCAAAACCGAATCAAACCGCACCGCGAACACCCCTAGCTAACTAATTAAGTTGTGTGTTACATTTTAATTGTGGTTTTCGTGGAATTTGTGTAATAGTTAACTAATTAAGTTGTGATTTTTTATAAATTTTAGTGTAAAATGTGATGTGTTTTGTTATTTGTTCAATGGCAATAGTACTAATTTTCATGAATGTGGTTATATGTGCATTTTCTGTGTTTGAGTGGAGAGTTTATGAAGGGACACTTAGACTAGTAAAATGACCCAACACTTACGTTATCAAGACGGATATTAGAATAAGACTTGAACAAAGATCACGGTTGTGATTTTTGTTGAGAAATGTGACTTGAGAGTGTGAAAAAATAATTAATTGAGTGAAGCAATCTAACTCATTGTTAAATGGTGTGTATAAACCCTTCAAATTTATTAGAATAAGGTCCAAGAAGTTAGAACAAGTGTTGAGGAAATTAGAAAAGTTATCTGATTCATTTAAGCCATGGAAAGAACAAATTTTGTATTTTATGTTGTCATGAAATGATTCACCTGCAAATGAATTTGATTCATGAAACCAGACCCTCCAATGAATTGATTCACATGCAGATGCTCTAAAACAGTTTATATTCTCGTATGAAGCGTAATACTGATGTTGTGAATCAATAATTCATAGACCTTCTTTTGAGTATTTTTACCTTAATTTGCATCATGGAACCCTTGTAAGGATATGTATAAATTAATTACATAAAAATTGAGGTGTAAACCATTATGATATGTTGGAACTTGAATTGTGTACTTGTTAATCCTTCAATGAAAAGTTATGCGATGTGAAGTGTGAGTCGCTTACTTGATGAATCTTTATCATTCATTATCCTTGTATATTTACTTGCTATTCCCTAATGAGATGTTCTTGTGATGTGAGTGATTATGTTGGTGAATTCCTTAAGAATTGTTAAATTGTATACACATTTGTTTACATGCTCATGATTAATGTCATAAGATGCACATTGTGTTACACTGAATATATGAAAACCATTATGGAGTAATCTAGGATGAAGAGGAGATGGAAGGTAAGAGATTAGAACAAAATAAATAGAACAGGCATAAACCTTAACTTTTTAAAGCTCAACCAAATAATTAAAAAAAGAAAGGGAACTGTTTTATTTCGACAAAACAACTGATGCAATCAACAGAACCGAAGACAAAGTATAACATGTATAACAATATTACCATAGGATGAGATTTTGATTTTATCAGTTTGGAAAAAAAATTATCTATGCATTAGAATTAACTTTTTCTAGTTGATCTCAACTATACTCGCGTGTAATTTTTGCTAACTTAGGATCAGCAAGGTGTAAATAGAACAAAGGGTAAGTATCTACTTAGTTGCATCAAATTATCCACTGAAGTCCAAAAAGACAAAATTTACCCCAAGACGACTTACCCCATTAAATAAATCATAAGGATGTATAACTTCTACAAATTGCATGAAAATGATAAGTAAAAATAATGGAATAACTGCTGAGCTACAGAGGTATACAAAAATGGTTGCCATTCACCAGATTGATTGGCTGATGCCAATCTGCATGTTCCGTTCCGCTCTAGTCGGCATTTTTCTTCTTCTTTTTTTCTTTCTTTTTGCTTGGCATATCAGCAGCATCTTCGGGCTCTGAGGATTTTTTCCTCTTTTTCTTCTTTTCTCCTGCATTCAAATCTGTGTCTCTATTCTCCACCTCAGTATTCTCAGTAGGTTCCTTCCTTTTCTTCTTCTTTTCTTTTTTCATAACTTCATGTTCTGGCTCCTCGTCACCATCTACATCAGCTTGCAAAGTTGTATTCTCTTCCTTTTTCTTCTTTTCTTTCTTTTCCTTCTTTTCTTTCTTTTTACCAGCAGCAGAAGGCTCTTGTGTATCTTCATCCATTGCAGAATTAGATTTTTGTGTATCCACTTCTTCCTTTTTCTCCTTTTTCTTCTTTTCCTTCTTCTCTTTCTTTTTACCAGCAGCAGAAAGCTCTTGTGTATCTTCATCCATTGCAGAATCAGATTTTTTATCGATAATTGAATCGGCTGCAGTATTATATGTCTACAAAGAAAAGAACAATCAGCAGACTGAGTAAAATGAATTGTACCAATAAATACCAAATGAACAAAAAATATACCTTGGCAGGAGTAATCAGTCCTCCAGCTCCCTTCTTTCTATCCTTATCATATACCTCTATCTTGGGCTTCCCTTTAGCAGAACCTGCAAATCGACCTAATTCTTTGCCTTCGAGGTTCCTCAATCGCGCTTCAAGCTGCAAACAAAAAATGTGTAATGAAGTCTGGTATAACAACCATAGGGACATATAACTAAAAGTATAACAAGTACCTTGGCTCTGTTCTCCAATCCCATGGTGTTGTCTTGACCATCTCCAAGTGCATCACACCTGATAGCCAATGCTGTCTTTGCAGCAAGTGACCGAGAAATTTTGCCCTTGAACTTTGGAGCTGCTTGACCAATCAATGATGCATGATATATTAGACCATATTTGGGAGTAGCATGTTTAGTCTTTAATGCCCTAAAGAGAGCCTTCTCAGCACCAAGAATCTGCACGGTACTACCAGGCTGCTTTGCAAGATTTATTAAGCTACCCCCATGGGCAATGAGGCGAGCACCAACAAGCTCCCCAACCATAGCAGTCAAATTGGGTGCAATGGTGTTCATCCTACTCTTTAGATAATCATAGAGCTGAGCTCTGTATTCTGAAAGAGACAGAACCTGGTCACATAGCTCTCTGATATTTGCCAAATCTAGTTCACCAATTTCAGTTCCCATAGATATCACAGCTGCTTCTTTCAACTCTGCTTCAACTTCCTCTGTCAAAATCTGAAATATGTTTTAGGATAAAGGAAAAATATTAAAATACTAAAGTATGTGAAATTAAATATTATTTGTTTAAAGAAGAATCACAGGTTCATGAAACGGTATTTTCAATCATGTAAGGTAAAGAAAGAGTATGGGCTTTATGTGGATATAAACAGAGTCTAAATTGCAAAGAGTTAAAGAGTAAATCAAAATTACATTCATGTGATAATTGCAGTGCAAAAGAGTAAAACAAATGGCAGCAAGGACTGAAAAATTGTATTTCTACCTCGGAGAAATCAAGCTTTGCAGCATTAATGCGATCACCCATCAACTTGACAGACCTTGCATATTGGATATTATCTTGAATGATTTTAGTAAGTTCTGGAAAATGCCAGCCATACCATTCTCGAACTCTCATGGCATATGTATTCAACTCTTTATCGAGGTCGTCGAGTAAACCAATAGCCTGGACGATCATGGTGTCAACCTAGTAAAAAGCATCTTATGGTCAGGAAATAGTTATCCAAAGAATCAGAATGTACCAGACAAGAGAAAAAAATCAATAAACATTTGCTTCGGTGATTAACATAAACGATTGTATATACAAACACACCTTGTCTGCACTGAACTTTAACTTGTATCTTGATAGGCTGTGAGACAAACCCAAGCTCATTGGAGCCATGTCTTGAACAGCGAGGCCAGTTATGAGTTCCGTCAACTGATACCGAATACCTCGCATTAGCTCCATAACAGCATTGCTGTGAACACAGTCGATTTTCTACAAATTAAAAATATAAAGTTAGCTATTTGATGAAAGATGCGTGAAACATCAAAAGTTTCTTAGGGGGAACTAAGTAGCGCACCAGTTTTTCCTTAATGATAGTCCCCAACTTCGTATCAGCTACAGCTAACGTCTCGTTATCACAATGAGCACGCAGGAACTTGCGCAGACCCTTGCTAGCTTTTCCATCAATCAACAAACTAGCTGCCTCTGTAGCTTCTGATATATTCTCAAACTTCTGGAAACCTTTCAATTTGACCACCTAATTATGCGTCACATAGGGTTAGCTTCATAATCTAAAAGAAACTTGATTAAAAAACAGACATGTATAAACAGATTAACTATAGTTTCCCCATCGTCATATTGCCAACATTAGTAAACACGCAACTGAGGGAAGCATGAATGAGAAGAGATGCAGGATATAACCTTTCTTGCAGCATCCGCACTGGAAAACTCCTTCCATAAATCCTGTGTAAAGAAGTTTGCAAATTATAAATATATTAGATCAGATTATTATGAAAGAACGTAGTAATCGGAAACAGAGTACTTTCCACGGTTCGATGTAATATGAACTCTGAGCACCGACACGTCTGATTGAAGGCGTGTCGAGTGTCAGATAGCACCACACTCACATGTGATTACATTCAACTGTGTCATTTTTTCAAATGCTTATCGGTGTCATGTTCAAAACTAGAAAAGCTACTAAGTGATTATGGGTAACAAATCATTGTGGCAAATATGAAAAACCCCGTATATCATAGCAAATCTGATAAACCCCATATATCATAACAAATTGAATAAGAAAACGATACAACTAAAAAAAAAGAGGGTGTAATGGTCGAAATATGTGTATCCTTAAAAAAAAAAAAAAAACATTGTTCCTTAAGAACACGAAAGACACAAACATTTCAACAATTACAATTAAAAAAAAACATCGTTCCTTAAAAACATACAAGATACAAACATTTCAACAAATTACAATTACAGACACAAAAAAAAACATTTTTCCTTAAATAAACTGAAAATGCAACCAAGTTATGAATCAGACATCATAGAATACAAACATTGCGATTACCTGAACTTCAGAAAGCTTTCCTTCATTGAGCACTTTGAAAAGGGCGAAACCCGCAGGGGTTTCAAACAGTACCAACATTTTATCACTTTTGGAACAACCCTGAAAAACAAAAGCATCAAAATAAAGCGCTTTTAGAATAAGCAAAACGAACAGAGAAGAAATCAAGTTGATAGTTTCGTAGAGAGCGAAAAGTATTGACCTTATGTGTTGCGGTGTGCAGCAGGGAAGATGAAACAGGAGAGACGAGCAGCAGCAGAAGTTGAAGCTTTTTTCTTTATAGGGTTTACACTATTTCTCTAGGGTTTCGACTTTATTTTATTTTATTTTTCATTTTTATAAATTTTATTATTATTTAGACATACCTTTTTATTTTTTTAAGGATTATTTATCACTTATTTCGATTTTAGTTTATTTTATTTTTCATTTTTATAAATTTTATTATTATTTAGTCATACCTTTTTATTTTTTTTAAGGATTATTTGGGCATACCTATTTCTTTATAAAATTAATTTTTATCCACACACATTTATTAACATATTTTATGAATTAACCCAAAAAGATGCTATCATAATTTGATTAGATTTATAAGTAAAAAAAATAATATCGTCATTGTAAACAGATTAAATTATTGTTATGGTTTTTTTAAGGATATTATGAAACTTTTGAATATTTGAATTGATTTATTTGAGTTTACTAAGGTTCCACTATGTGGCAGTCTATTATGAACGCAAAGGTAGCGTTTTAAAATGGATTCGACAATAGATTGAAGATGAGTCTTCTTTCTTTTGGTATGCGCCATGAATTAAATTTGGGAAGTTGTATGAACATATTTTATATGTTGATATTCATGATGTCCACTTACTAATGTGGTTCAAGATGATACTTGAGCGTTGGGTCGTTTATGTACCCAACTTCCTTCTCTTGTAGTCGAGGCTATCTGCGGCACCCCCGATGTGTTGGAATGATCGGATTCATGATGGCTTTGCGTGTAAGGGTAATCTAGATGGTATTTATTCGGTGAAAGCTGGGCATAAGTGGCTTCTGAAGTGGAATGCGTGAGGATGAGGTCGAATCATGGAAATGGATTTGACGTTTAACTGCTCCTGAAAAGTTTATATTTCTATATTGGACGGTTTATCATGATGTTGTTTCTACGAGGTCGTTGCTGCACAACAAATGTATGCTAGACAATAATAATTGTCTGAGGTGCCTCAGTAGTGGTGAAAGTATGATGCACTATTTTTAGGATTGTCTGTTTGTTAAGCATCATTGGCTTGCTCTTGGATTTGACAATGTTAACTTCTATTTGGAGAATTCTATAATCACCTGGCTCAAATAAGGCGTGTTTAGCCAAATAATCGTTTATTCTCTATTGCTCTTTGGTGATTTGGTGCGCACGAAGCCCGTTTTATATGGAGAATGAGATAATTTCTATTTTCTCCTTAAAGGTAAAAATTTACAATTTGACAACTCTTCTTCGTTTTGTTTTCTCTTCGGCTTTATCCACAAATATATGAGGTCGTTATGTGACTTGGCATCCGGAAGAGAGTATGGTCGTTGTCTTGAATGTTGATGGCATCAATTTTGAAAATCCTGGTATTTCTGGTTTTGGTGGCGTTCTTCGTAGGAATGATGATAGTTGACTATATGAGTTTCCTGGAAATGTTAGTATTTCCACAATCATACATGTAGAGGAGCTAGCTTTGTATCATGACTTGAAAGCAACTTGGAAAAGAGGGTATAGGGATGTGATTTGCCACTTTGACTCGACTATGGTGAATCATTAACATCATTATCAGTAATGTGCAGGATTTATTGCAAAGGAGTTGGAGCGTCCAGTTAAAGCATTCCATGAGGGAGGCAAATTTGTCCGCGTTAATTTCATGGCTCAACTAGAAGCTGCAAGTTACGAGGTTTGACGTGAGTTTTTGGAGCCACCAGAGGGTTTGCTTCCGCTACTGCAGGCCAATGCTTGGCCAGAGATGTATCATAGAGACCAGCTTTTAGCTGTTTTTTATTATTTTCATTTTGTCAGCTTCTTTTCCCAAAAAAATATGCAGTATTTATTTCGGAAAATAACTTATGGCACGTTTTTAAATTAGTTTGATTTATTCTTATAAACCAACTTATAAAAGTAAAGGTTGAATGTATTTTTATCCCTATAAATATTTCAATTTTTTGGTTTAATCACTCTAAAAAAATTCTAAGACTTTTGGTTTTCTAAAAGTTTTTCATCACCGTTTTTTTGTTGGTACTTTTAATTCAACTCATGTGCATCATTGAAAATTTTGAATTTTTTTCTGACAATCGTGCTTAGAATTAAATATTGGCGGTTAACAATTCATATTTTGTTAAATCTTTTAAAAGAAATCATATTTTGTTGAAAAAATTTAAAAAGATTTTTATAGTATTTTAGACCTCACTACTGAAACTCATTAAAAAATATAAAGGGTACACATGACTTTGCTTAAAAAGTAAGGACCAAAATTCAAAAGTGTAGTCTCTGAATTTTTATGGGACTAAAATGAAAAGTTTGAATATTTATAAAGACAAAAAATACAGCTTATATGAAAATAATTACTAATCTTTTCAAATAAACATGCAATTACTAATCATTTTTAATACAAATCATTTGAATTTTGGTTCTTATGATTATTAATCATTTCTAACAAACCTGCAACTACTGATTACTTTTTAACAGGGGTCACTTGAGTTTTGGTCATTGTACCGCATATATTATGATCAAATATTTTTGACAAATAAAATCAAAATCAACTCATTTTATAGTGTCAAATGCTATTCCTGTTGCAATAGCATTGCTCTTGTTGCAATGAGATTTTATTTTTATTTTTTTGTACGATGATTATTTTAAATTTTTTGAGAGCAATAATTATTATTTTTAATCAATAACTTTAATATTATAAAAGTAATAAAATATTTTAAATGAAAGATAAAAACTGGGTGTAGAAGTCACACCAAAACTATGTATAACATAAACATATATTGCTAAAAAAAGACAAAGATATGTGAAAATTATAATCACCTCTCTTAAGGCTCTAATGACACATAAACCCCATCTAGTTAAAAAGAAATAACATTGACCTCCCTTGTTAGTACTTTGTTAATCTATGTTTTCTTTTAGGAAAATGATTGGTAGACCAATCATATTTTCATACCACTCATACACCTCCACATATTTGAGAGGAGAGAGATGGATGAAAGGGAAGATAAACAAAGTGTTTGTGGAGTATAGGCCACATGTCACATGTTTATGTGAAGGTTTAAGTGTGTATGCCACCTATGAGTGTGCATGTATCACCACTCTTTCTTTTATTTGGTAAGCTCTTATGTAAGTTCGGATGCTTCCTTCTTCTACGGTCCAACTGTCCAAGCAAATTCCACTTCATTGACATTCAAGACAACAATATTTTTAAAGTTTATTTCCACCATAGTGGATATTTGTGCTTATGCTTGAGGAGGCTATAATGGATTTTGCAGTGACGAGCAGGATGGTCACAATAACATGCTTGGTCATTCCCAAATCGAGGGTCAAATCTAAATCAATTTCACCATTTTGCTTTTTTAATTGTGAGAAAAATAATCCACATAAATAGTTTTAATGACTTACGATTCTCTTCATTTTTTTCACTTCATTTATTTTCTCAATATCTTTTCACATGGATGATTCAGATGAGTAAAAATCTTCTTCATTTTTTCACTTCATTTATTCTCTTAATAATAAAGTTTTTAAATTTTTTAGGATGCATAAATTTGAACTTTGTAAAAAAAAAACTTTTTTATTACACTTTTGCATTTATTTATATATCTAAAATTATAGTTATCGAGCAAATGAAGATAAGAGAGGATATAGAGGATCTTAACTCATTTCAGACACATTTCTTGTGTCCTCTTTGATTTGTTATTTTCTTTTTCATTTGTACGATTGAATAACTTTTTTGTTGTCAATAGTTTATTAGGTAGAAATCCACCGTAAGGTGAATAAATATATGTCCAAGGTTCGAATTCGGTCTTACACATTATACATTGTCTCTGCCAACTGAATTAAATTTATGGGAACTACGCTTGAATAACATATATATTTATTTTTATTTTAAAAAAAAAAAAAAAAAAACTTACACAGATATACTTACTAGTACCAGCATTAGAGTATCGGTGTTGTTCACAAATTACACAATGCTCCAGGACGGCTAAACAAGGTAACTGGGTAAAAGAAGAAAAATTCGACATGGATATTCTCAGATTGCATCACTCTAATCAAATATTCAATGGTGTAATTCAACGTGAGTTTGAATCAACTATTTATAGAACTAATAGGCATGGTAAACTAACTAACCAACACTATTGAAAAAGTTAGCTATCCTAATTGACCCAACAGAAATCAATTAAAGTAGTTATATCGACTGAACCAATATGCCGCAAATCTCCACGTTGGTCCAGAAACAATCCTAGAAATATAAGAGCATATTTGGCAGTAACAGGTTTAGTCTTCAGTGCCCTGAAGAGAGCCTTCTCAGCAGAAAGAATCTGCACAATACTATCAGGCTACACTGCAATATTTAAAGAGCCAAGTTCAAGAGCAATAAGGCGAGCACCAACAAGCTGCCTAGCCATAGCAGTCAAATTGGGTTCAATGGTGTTCATCCTTCTCTTAAGATAATCATAGAGTTGAGCTCTATATTCCGAAAGAGATAAAACTTGGTCGCATAGCTCTCCAATATTTGCCGAATCTAGTTCACCAATTTCAGTTCCCATAGATATCACAGCTGCTTCTTTCAACGCTGCCCCAACTTCCTCTGGCAAAAGCTGAAATATGTTTCAGGATAAAAGAAAAATATTAAACTACTAAAGTATGTGAAACTAGATATTTGTTTAAAGCATCACAGGTTCATGAAACCGTATTTTCAAATATGTTAGGTAAAGAAAGAGTACGAGCATACTACACAAAGTCTAAATTATCAAGACTTAAAGTAAATCAAAATGGTATCCGTGTAATAGTTATATATGCAATGCAAAAGTGTAAAACAATTGGGGGCACATGAGTGACAAATCATATTTCTACCTCAGAGAAATCGAGCTCTGCAGCGTTAATTTCATCAACCATCAGCTTGACTGCCCTTGCATATTGGATATTATCCTGAATGATTTCGCTAAGATCTGGAAAATGCCAGCCATACCATTCTCGAACCCTCATGGCATATGCATTCAACTCTTTATCAAGATCGTCAAGTAAACCAATAGCCTGCATGATCAAGGTGTCCACCTAATAGAAATCATTTTAAGGTCAGGAAAAAGTTGTCATCCAAAGAATCAAAGGTATCAGGCAACAAAGAAAAAGAACAATGCACAAACCAATAGCCTGGCAGATGTATTCAACTCTTCATCAAGATCGTCAAGTAAACCAATACCCTGGCCGATCAAGGTGTCCGCCTAATTAAAAAAAAATGTCAGGAAAAAGTTGTTATCAGGAGAATCAAAAAGTATCCGGCAACAAAAAAGAAAGAACAATTAATATACAAACATTTGCATTAGTGATTAACATAAACTATCGTCTGTTCACACAATCAACAGAATATATACCTTGTCTGCACTATGCTTCAACTTGTATATCGATAGGCTACGAGACAAACCCAACCTCATTGGATCCATATCTTGAACAGCGAGATCAGTTACGAGTTCCGTCAACTGATATCGAATACCTCGCGTTAGCTCCATAACAGCTTTGTTATGAAGACATTCGATTTTCTGAAAAGTAACCGATAAAGTTAGCTATTTGATGAAAGACGTGTAAAACGGTCATCACAAGTTACTAAGGGGGACTTCAGTAGCATACCAGTTTTTCCTTAATGCTATTCCCCAGCTTAGCATCAGCTACACATAACGTCTCATTGTCACAGTGAGGACGAAGGAAGTTGCGCAGACCTTTGCTAGCTTTTCCATCAATCAATAACCTAGCTTCCTCTGTAACTTCTGATATTGTTGAGAAACATGGCATCCATGAAAGGTTATTATATTGATGATAGTGAAAATGATACAAAATGAAAGTTGGTTACAAATGAGTCAACCTTGTGACTTATATAGTAGCCAACTAGTACCCTAACTAACTATATTCTCTAACTAACATTAACTAACAATTGAACTAACTATTATTCTTAATAGATATAGTTTCAAACTTAGAGAAAGCTAATCAATTTGACCACCTAATTATGCATAACTTGTGGTTAGCTTCATAAACTACACGAAACGTGAATAGAAAACAGACGCGTATAAACAGATTAACTATGGGAAGAGATGCAGAATAAAACCTTTCTTGCAGCGTCTGCTCTAGAAAACTCTCCTCCCATAAGTCCTGTATAAAGATGTTTGAATAATTCAAAATAAATCAGATCAAAGTATGAAACCAATTTATGAGATATTAATGACCTGAAATTGAGAAAGCTTTCCTTCATCCAACAATTTGAAAAGGGCAAAACCTGCTGGAGTTTCAAATAATACAAGCATCTTATCACTTTTCCAACAAACCTGAAAAACAAAGCATCAAAATAAATCCTCTTCCAATAAGCAAAACTATCAGAGAAAAAAATCAAGAGTATCGACCTTATTATATGTTATCGTGTGCCGCACGGTAGTAACAATCACTAGAAGTCGAAGCTTCTTTCTTTAGTAGGGTTTACGCTATTTGTCATGGGTTTCAAATAAATTTATTGTCAAAAAAATCAAGTTTATAAATTTATTTATTTATTTTTTTTAAGGCTGAATTTATTGATCTATTTTTTTGAGGGGAGAATGGTAGTTTTATTGATTTATTATAAATAACATATAGTTAGGATTTATTTTTCTCAAGTAGTTTGGACAGTTTAGTGGTAAACTCGTGGAGAAATGAATAGTTCAATGTTCAAACACGGCTATTGCATACCAATATTCATAAAGCTATCAATTAAATTACTCTTATGGGCTTAGGTTTTTTTGTTACATAAATATGATTTAACCTTTTCATCATTGGATCGGTTCCTCTAGAAAAAAAAATATTGCATTCATTGTTTTTTATTTTTAAATGTTTTATTTATATTCACTACAAAATTAATTTCAATGTTATTATACCAAAGAACTCCTGAGAACAATGGTAAGGAATTTTTTCAGGTTAACCGGAGCTTATAAGTTTGAATTCATTTCCTTAGAATGCAACGGCATTAAACGGGTGAGGCTTACGTTACCCCCTCATGATTTGGGGGTATTTACCCTTCATGATATCAACCAATCAAATTGAACAATTTACTAAATCAAATATGGAAAGATTTTTTACATATAATTTGTTATTTGCATCTTTACCCCATATTCAATTAATGTGTTTTTATTTTTCCGATCAAAAAATTTGATGAGACATTTTATTTCCACGTTTCAATTGTTTAGACAAATTTTCTTCTTCTCTTTTCTTTAATGTTTTTTGTTTCAAATTTTTATTTTTCTACAATTTTTTGCACCATATCTTGTTTTTTTCAAGCTTGGATCCGAAAAAAATAATTCCAAAAAGTTATTTTTTCTGACATCAATTATATTTTTTTTTCTTAATTAGATTATTATATATTATCATATGCTTTTTTTTAGGAAATATTATGATATGCTTGTATCTATCAATATTAGTCTTACCTTATTTTATCTATAAGATGACCAAATGCTATTAACTTAAACAAATATTTTTTGACAAGTTATAAAAAATGAAGACTTGTTTTAGTTCTTGAGAAAAATTATAAGACCTAATTTAGTCTCTGAAAAATATATAATTCACTTTTGTATTTCCAGAAATATAAAGAGATACAACTTAGTCTCTACTTTCTTTACTTTTTTTATAGATGAAAGAAAGATAAAGGAAACAAAATAAGATACTAGCAATTTTTTGAAAGATATTAGCAATTATTTAGTAGTATAGTATAAGAGAAAATTAAATAAAATCATAATAGAAAAGACATGTGTATTTATAAAATAAAATAAATATATTTAAACAAAAATTAGATATGATAAAAATAAAAATAAAAACATTACAATAAATATAAAATATATTCTTTAACAATTTTCAAAATATATCATCCAATTCAGGGAAGTTGAATATTTTCCGGTCAATGTGATAACCACAATTTTGATTGATCTCAATTTAAGTCTCATTGTTGCTCATACATTCAAGAATAAATTTCAAATCATCGTCAAAAAAGGAACAAGCCACATTTCGACTAATCACGAGTTAAGTCTCATTATAGTTCATCTGATTTACAAGTTAGGTCAAACAATTGACATAAAATAACTAACAACAGTTTGATCAACAACAAGTTAAGTCACACAATAGTTAATCTGATTCAGAAGAAAGCTCAAACCTTTGCCAGAAGAGTAAGGTTAGGAACACTCACTTTTGAACACCCTTCCTAATACTCACTCTCTTATTGGTTTAAATCATTCTACACTTTGAAAATTGAACCCCCACAAAGTGGTGGGACATACATTGATTTCATCAAATAAATAAATAAGTGTTAACCACAGTTCGAGTAATCGCGAAGGCTCGCTATAGTTCATTTGATTCATAAAAAAGGTTTAACCTAGGTTATAAAATGATATGACCATATTTTTATGAGTAAACTACACTCCTCTCCCTTGAAATATGTTTGAATTACACTCTACATCCCTCTTATGTTAAATATACACTCCCCCACCTCTTATGCAAAACATATTAGAAAACATTTCACATTTAAAATGTATTTTGTGTTCTAAGTTATAAAATTAATAACAAAATATTTAAATTTAATCATCACTGACACTTAAATTACAAAGAAATGAATTATTTTTTCTTCTTAAATGGTGTTTTCAAATCTGTAGATATTGTAGAAATATTTACTTATGTTAAAATAAAGGCTTAATTGCATGTTTGATCTCTTATGTTTATTTTAGTTTTTAAGTTGATCCCTTATGTTTTAAAAGTTTCAAGGTTGTCCCTTACATTTTAAAAGTTTCAAGTTGGTCCAAAGCGTTACTCACGTTGGAATAAGTCAGTCCCTTTCGAGACATGATACTGAGTTTAATAAAACCCAAAAAAATTTAAAAAAGGTTTTTAACTGATTTTCTATATAAGTTAAGTTCTATCGCCCATATTGTCAACCCGAATCTTTAAATATTAAGTGACGGAAGGGACTAACCTGGGTAACGTTTTGGACCAACTTGAAACTTTTAAAACGTAAGGGACTAACTTGAAACTTTTAAAGCATAAGGGACCAACTTGAAAACTAAAACATACATAAGGGATCAAACATGCAATTAAGCCTAAAATAAATTAAAGTGAAGTGCATTTAATTATTAAGGGAGGGGATTGTAATTCAAGCATCTCATGGGAATATAAGTTTTATTTTTCAACGGAGAAAAGTGTATATTTTAACTCAAGAGGGGAGGGGAGTGTAATTCAAACTTCTTTTAGCGGATGAGAGTGTAATTTGCTCTATTTTAATTGATCGCATGTTGAGTTTCATTTTGGGTTATTTGATGCAGAAGAAATGTTGAACATTTGTCAAAAAAATCAAATCACAATTTAACTGATAAAAAGTTAAGGCTCATTATTATTCGGTTGATCCATACGAACAACTCATTATAGTTCATTCATCTGATAAAAAGTTAAGTCTCGCTGTTGTTATATCTGCAATTTGATAGAAAGGTCGAACCTTTGTCGGCGAATGAAAAAACCATTGTTCGATTAATTAAAAGATATAATCATTGTAGTGTTCGAGTAACCTCAATATACATACATA
>Ga0228710_1001368_pt1 | contig 36392 bp, 22 predicted proteins | sample MedpolnodulmetaG_FD_177995 | JGI IMG/M metagenome (GOLD analysis project Ga0228710, IMG submission 177995) | Root nodule microbial communities from Medicago polymorpha collected in Santa Monica, California, United States - pink nodules | ecosystem: Host-associated > Plants > Roots > Nodule...
AAAAAAAAAAACAAACAAACAAATGTGTCAAGCAAATCAAATATAGACAGGCAAATCTCAAGCTGAAACAACGTATTGCAAAAAAAGGAGAAGCAACTTGGTAGAAAAGAGAGGGAAATCAGTTGAGGATGGTGAAGAACGAGGCAACCCAAATAAAGAACACAAGAGAATAAAGGACGAAAATTTCCCAAAAACACAGTTGGAAATGTTGGAGATTTACCCACCCATAAAAAAAAACTACAACTAAACTAGAAACACCAAAAGAAGGAACATGACAAATATGAAAAAGTAAGAAATAATAGAAGTAAAAAGGCAATTGAAAATGGATGTTTGATGGAAAATCTCAACCACAATAGAAACACTATCTGAAGTTTCACAAGTTACATTTCACCAGAAAATTTACGCCGTCTTAGATGTAAATTGACTCATGCATTTCCACCTAAAAACTAAACTTTGGGGAGTCCCTGTGGAATACATGACTACTTGGTCACGGAGGCTTTGTTAACATGTTGAAACTATAAGTTTTAGGCAGAGAAAGAGAGGTATGAAATTTTAAGAATAATAAGATTACATTAGCAGTAGAAAAGATTCACCAAAAGAGAATAATACATGAATAGAGGATAGAAAAATGTAGGAATTAGGAACAGATGAGAGAATGTGATCAGGGTATTGCACTCAACAAAGAGAAAAGAGACCCTAGCAAATGATGCCAAGTTAAGAATTCACGTTTTGGGTAAGGGAATAAAAGAGAAAAAATCAATGAATAATAGTAAACTAAAAAAATATCATTAATAGATGAGATATGTTATAACTTCTAACCCAGACCAAATAGGTCAAGTTACAATACTACTAATACAAGTCTGAACCAACAAACAATGGTCGTTATTCACTAATGTCTGGGGTGAATACATAACCATTGTAAGTTTAAGTACATCAAAATAAGTACACCGTTATCCTTAGAATATGTTTATGCTAAGAAATAACTGAACAATTTATAATAGTTTTACTATCAAGGCTAAATTAGTCCTTGGATTCGAATAAAATTATAAACATTCAAAAACCTAGGAAAAGTATTAAATAGAAGTATAATGGAATAAAATAACAAATGCAATCAAGAAAATTTCATAGATTTAAACCTACAAGATATCGATATTCATAGAAAAAAATCATCAGTGGATGATTCCTCCACTCCATACGTGCTCTTATCGCTTAGAAACCACCGAAAATCGCACCTTCATTGATGTTAGCTCGTCAAAAGTCGCTTCTTATTGACCTAGGGGTCAAGTATATATAGGCGCCCATTTCCCAAGTATTTAGGGAAAGTTAACCCGTAATGCAGGAAAAAATCTCATGAGGCGAGGCTTGACGAGACTGATTTCAATGTTTTTCGAATTGATATTCACGATCTAGCCTTGGTGGCTCGCGACACAATTTAGTGAAAGACCAATCCTGGCAATTTCTTCAACTACTCAAACGCGGCCTTGCAACCTGCAACGCGGACCAATGCGATGTTGAACCTTTAATTTTCTCTCTGAACATGTGACGCTAAGCTCATAGCAAGTTTAACGAGTAATGACAAAGATGGTCATGCTTTATACTCCATTTTAAATGCCTCAAGTATCCTTTCATGTTCTTGTCTTTTCTTGACTTTCTTCTGAATTCCTCACTAAAATGACATTAAACTAAATACTTTAACTCTAAATTGGCTATAAACGATAACGATAAACCCTATATAACATCTTTCCATCACATCAACCGATGGAGGATATTAGAGTAGAGAGAGAAGTAGGGCGAAGGAGGAAGAGATGGGGGCAAGAAATTGTAGTGGATAGTGAAGAGGAAAAAATTGTGGGAGATAATGAAGAAGAGACATCAAAGGGTATTTCATTGGAGGCGGTTCTACCAACTTTCAGTTAGGAATCACCATCCTCCCGGTAAAGATTATTAATGTTGGAGGATGGACAAGAAATATAAGAGTCGCAAATCATTAAAAATATAAGTGAGATAGGGGTTATAGAAAGGTTCTAAGCGGGAAAACAAAGTGTTTGGAGTTCAAAAAAGTGTGGGCTTGTCGTTTAAAATGTGTGATGAGGAGTCATTGGTAGTTATGGAAGATAAAAATGTTAGTAACAAGGTTTTGAGGAAGCCAACAATCATGATCAATGATTGTTACAACCTTCATTATTTTATGTATGGAAGATTGGGCATAAGGAGCAAGATTAAAGAGCTTATTCATCATCACAAAGTGCTTGTTTTGGAGGATTGGTCAGAAAATTGTGGGACTTTTTCTCTATGGGCTTTACATAGAAATGTGTCGGATCTTTGTCCTTTTATTCTTAAAGCCACAAACATAGATTGGGGGTCTAAAACCTCTTAGATTTTCTAATTTTTTTTCTTGATAACAATGATATAAAGAAAGTAGTGGAGGAAGGGTGGATGGGGTTTGTATTCAAACAAAAGGTGTGAAAAAAAGACTTGATTAAAAGGTTATAGTAAAGAGGAATATGGTGTTGGGAGTTGAAAATGAAGAGGTTGGTTAAAGAAATTACAGACTTGGATGTGAGGGAGGTGAAGGATTGTGATGGGAAAAAAGTCTAGGGCCGAACGGTTTAAATTTTGTTGTTGTACATGTGAAGGAATTTTGGTATCTTTCGAAAGAGGAAGTTAAGATTATGTTTGATCATTTTCATGATAATAAGTGTGTGCCAAATGGTTTGTTTTCATACTCTGTGGAAACACCTTTTGAGTTAAATAATTTTAGACAAATTTTCCTATTAGGGTGTCTTTATTAATTATTGGCTAAGGTGTTGGTGACAAGGTTATCCGCCGTGATGAATTCTCTTATCTCTTCGTCTTAATCGATTTTTTTTTTAAAAGGTTGTAATCTAGTTGTTGGGATGTAGGTGGTGAATCATATTGTGGATTTGGGTAAGAAAAAAATGTCGTCTATCTTGATGTTAAAGGTGGATTTTAAGAAGACCTATGATTCCATTGATTGGAGCTTTCTAGAGTATGCTTAGGAGATATCATTTTTGTGCCAAGTGAAAAGTTTGGATGTATGACGGTAGCATATTAATTCTGGTGGATTCTAGGGTGAGGGTTCAATCAAGTCCTTCATCGGTGAAGCACCAAAAACTCATCATTAGATTGAATCAATGGTCCAGATTATTTAAAAATAAAAATAAGAACATTTATTCCATTCCACACACAACCCTACCCTTATTTCTTTCCCATTTGCATCATTTTCAATTCACCACAAATATGCAGATGCTTGTTGAAAGTTGAATGAAACCGTGATGATAATCAGAGTCAATAAAAATTGGCCCTACCGTGATGCAATTGAATGATGATTTTGTTTTTCTGTTTTTATTTCTTACTTTGATTGCGTTTAATAGCCAAGGTAGAATATAGGTTTAAATTGGACCAATTGCTTCAACTATGTTTCGACCATTACCACCATCACTAGAGAAGATGCAATTAATTTGAATGAATTTGGATGATTATGCAACCAGGCTTTCGATTATAATGTATAATTGTTTGTTAATGGATACTTATTTGATTGATTTGATGAAAATGGTTCTCACCACACACTAGATCTGATAGAGTGCAACTTCTCAATCTGGAGAGGATATGCGTGAAAAGAAAAAAGAAGTTTGAGAGGACAGAGATATGGACAAAATTGTGTGTGAAAAGAAATAGATATTCTCTATTTTATTTTCAAATAATCTAGACCATTGATTCAATCTAATGGCGAGTTTTTGGTGCTTCACCAGTGAGGGACTTAATTGAACCCTCACCCTAGAATCCACCATTAATTCTTGTTAATAGGAGCCAAACAAAAGAAATTTGTATTTGGAGAGGTTTAAAACAAAGAACCATTTGTTTTTAATTTCCTAATACAGCTTAATAGATAAACTCTACACGTAATAAAATAAAAAATGTAGGTTTTATTTTTGTGATAAAAAAATGTAGATATAGTATACTTTTCCCGTATAAGAAATCATATTGACTGCTATTAATTATTTTTGAATTTCCAAATAAGCTTTTATCTTTTTGGTGATAAAATTTCCTAATTAGCTCCATTTACTTTTTGCATTTTCCAATACCTCTAAATAGATAAGCTCTACACGTCATTTAGAAGAAAAAACAAAGATAATACTCTAGAAGTTAGGGTTTAGCACAATACTGCTAGAAGTTAGGGTTTAGCACAATACCGCTTAATAGCCGCTGGATTGTTAGAAACAACTTTTCCGTAAACACAATATATATACCCCATGTTGCAGTCTCACTCTCACCAAAACAAAATAAAATTCTTGTACAAACAACCACATCACACTAAGTTTTACAACACAATGGAGAATTCAGATTATATTTGCACCATTCCGGATGAGATCATTTACTCTCTTTTCTCCCAACAAAACTTGCCATCTCCACAACTATTTTGTCCATAAGATTGGCCTAACTCCACAACTATTTTGTCCATAAGACAACGAATTTGTTGACAACGGAGACGCCTTCCTTCGCTTTCGTCGTTTTGTGACATAGTCACATTCTGCCACCCACTCATCAAAACCTTTATTACATGGGGTTTGGCTATGAGGTATATATAGTCTTAAAAAAAATTATTGCACCAATAAATCAAACTCAGGTTATTTCCTTACGTCAGGAAAATTATTAGAGATTAGAGATTGAATATGAACTCAAATCTGAAAAAAGTTTTGGTTTTACAATTCCAATTTGCTGCCATTTTTTATATCAAATGCAATAACTAATGTTGGTATTTAAACCTTTTTTATCATAAATTTTGGTTGCATTTTTTTTTTGTATGGTTACTACCACCTGTCAAATATTTGTATCACATATCCCCCTTAAATATGTATGTACAAATATATGAATTTCAACTTAAAATTTTATTCAAATTTAAACTTCAGTTGAAAATCTATGAACTATGAAATTTTTCTCTTTCTTTGGATTTGACATGGCAATTAAAATCTGTATTTTCCTCCATTTCTTGGTGGTCTAAGCTTTGCAACCATTTTTTATATGTGGTAATTTTATACCAAAGACCAAAGGCTCTCACTGTTATAGCTATAGTAGAGAGCATTTCTATCTTGTTAGACTTATGTTGTTTTAATCAAGGGATCGCTTGCAATATCTCTAGTGGATTGTTGGTTGTATACCTTTCTGTTCTTATACGATGGAATTATCTTGCAATATCTCTTTGCCTCTGTAAAATTGATGAATCTGTTTTTGTCCAAGTTCCAAAATGTCGTTTTCCTCTTTCAATCAATTTGAAGCTCTTGGATGTGCATTTATATTTTTATACTTTGATATTAATGAAGGTATTATGTTCATTTGATTGTGTTAAATTGTTCAGAAAGAAAACAAAACTCTCAGAAGAAAATGTTTGCTCATGTGATTATAGAGATATACATGATGAGCCTGCACGATTGAATATAAAGTTACATGAGATGAAGATTTGGAATCTATGTGTAATTTAGTTCCAAAAACTGCATGTGTAATTGTTTGAACATGCGGGCTCTTCATGCAGTTTTTGGAACAAAATTACACACAGATTCCAAATCTTCATCTCGAGTTGCCTTGGATTCAATCCTGCAGGCTCTTTGTGCATGTCAATATCACATGACCAGACATGCATTATCTCTGAGAGATGTATTTTCTTCCTACACAATTTAACACAGTAAAATGAATAGAATAACTTAATTAATATCAAAGTAGAAAAATATAAATGCCACATCCAAGAGCTTCAGAATGATTAAAAGAGGAAAACAACATTTGGGAACTTGGACAAAAACATATTCAACAAAAGTACATAGCAAAAGAAATATTGCAACATAATACCATCCTATCAAAATGGTAGGGTACAGAGCCAACAACTCCCTCACCAGAGATATTGCGAGCAATTCCTTCATTAAAACTACATATGTCCAACATTATAGGAATCCTCTCTATATAGCGATAGCAGTGCAGCCTTTGGTTTTGGTATAAAATTAACACATATAATAATGGTTGAAAAGCTTAGACCATCAAGAAATAGGGCAAGATATAGATTGTCATTGCAAGGTCATATGCAGAGTAAGGGATAAACTTTATAGTTCATAGATTTAAAACTGAAGTTTAAATTTGAATAAAATCTTAATTTTAAATTCATATATTTTTATGTACATCTTTAAGGGGGTATCTGATACTAATATTTGGTTGTTGGTAGAAACCATACGAAAAAAGGTGCAACCAAATTTATGACCAAAGGTTTAAATACAAACGTTAACCACTGTATTTGATATAAAAAAATTAGCAAATTCAAACTATAAAACCAAATCTTATTTTAGATCTCAATCTCTTGTATTTCAAAACTTAATGACCTTCAATTAGACCTTCAATAAGATCTTATTTTAGATCTCACAATTAAAAAGGTTTCTTGTGTGGTGGAAAAAATATATTCTAGATTATTTTCTTTTCATGTGTTTCATAAATCTTATTTTGATATATGTTTTGCAGTGGAAAGATGAATGCAACCAAGATTTGCTCACAAACTGGAATGACCCAAGTCATGTTCTTAATTACATTTTTCTCACCTCAGATTATGTACATTTATCTGTCAGCCCATTGTTGATGAACTTCGATTTTCAAAATAAGTTTTACTAAATACGCCACATTTAGGGGTCATGGATATCTCCATTGCGGATGAATTAGTTCCATTGTCAAGTCAGGCTTTAGAAGAAGAATTAAACCCATGTCTAGTGATTTCTCCCAAATGTTAAGTTTCAATTAGACTTTTATAGTTTGAAGGACATGGGATTGTCTCCTCAAACAAATGAACATGAGTCACGATTTTTATTATGATATAACTTGATGATGAACTGTCACTGGAATGGAAAACCTATGCACTGTATATTCTATTATTCGATATTATCTTATTGAAGTATTTAGATTATAGTAATAAATTTTGTTGATACTTGATGGTTGGATTAGACAAGTGTACCAAATCGTTTACCAAGTAGTAAAGTGGTAAGTAGAGTATCGTATCCATAAGGATTTTCGTTTCAATCAAACAATTCACATTACTTATTTGTTTAGAGTTTTGCAAAGTTAATTTGTTTACAACGGAGGAAAGTTTATTGTTTGATTAAAGAATGTTAGCGGCGGTTAAGATTTGAATCCTCTCTATTTAGTTGTTGGAATTACTTAACAGTCATGTCACTACTACAAAATATACATTTAACATCACAGGGGGTTTATTTTTCACATCAGCACAGAAAATATCTGAAGGGAAAGATACACACTGTGAGTTTTTACATCGGTTGACATAAGCACATGAAGGGAATTCCTAATAGCATATAACATTTACATCAGTGGATAATTGAAATGATGGGAAAAACACGCGGTGGCATTTTCGCAATTTGGGTGAAAACTTTGGCTAATTTTTTTCACATCAGTGGGTGAAAACTGCCTGATGTAAAAAACAAATTAGGTCATTAGCCTTATCCCTTCATCTATCGTACAAAGCATTGGATACTTTTTCACTCTCACCCTTTTCCTTGCTCTATCGTAAAGCTCAATCGTCCACCGTCCACCGTCCACCCCTCACCGTTTTCCTTGCTATTCAATTGAAACCTCTCACCGTCCAAGCTCTGTTTTTCCCGGTGAGCTCTCTCTCTCTCCTCTCTCTCTAATTAGGGTTCATGGTTCTGAAAGATTAGAATCTAAAGTTACAGAATCTGAAGGATATATTAAGATTCAATTTGATCTATTCTCTTGCCTCTTTTTCGCCGACGTTCCCCTCCGATCCCGAGTTGACTCGCTCCGCCTCTTTTTCTGACTCCACCGCCGAAAACGCCTCCGCTGACGCCGCTCCGTTTCAGGTAACTTTACACTCGTTGGTTGATTAATATGGTTGAATGGTATTAGAAAGGAAGGATTATTCAATGTGAGTCTACTAAGAAGAAAGGCATGCTAAGATGTGGGAACTCAACTACGTAGCTAGGCATTTTAATTTTATATAAATTAGATCCTTTTCTTGGTTTAGATATAAATTAGTTATTGGATTATGTACTGCATTTTTTCTTTCCTGTATAATAGCCATCGTAAACATTGATTTTAGTTGTTTTGCATCTTGGTGTATGTGTTTTGGTTATGGACGAGTTATAAATTGATGTGTAGAATGTACATTTAATTAACAAAATGGATTTGAGCTTATAGTATAATTTATGGGTTAGCGAATGTGTTCATAACTTTGTAGTGCTCACACTTTTTAATTAAAGGTGTGTCTAGTGTCTGACACGTTTCAATGTATGAGACCAACACATGTGATTGCATTCAATTATCCCATTTCTTAAAATAAATTATTATTGGTGTCGATATGTTAGTGTTGCGTCTAGTGTCTGTTTCATTGTTGTTTGTTGTGGAGGTTGGGACTGTGAAGGTCTAAGGAGGGTTGGTTTTTCTCCTGTCGTGGTTTATGATGTTGCATTTTGTTACTAATCTAGTGTTGAGTGTGTGATGTAGAGAATGCAGGGAACCGAGTCCCTTTAGTGATGCATGTAGTTAACCCCTACTTCCAATTATGAGTGCAGAAAACTCAAACCTTGGGGTAGTTTCAAGTATAGATCACTCTTAGTTTTGTAGATTTTCTAGATGTGCTTTTCTTCTTAGTTTTCTATTTAGTACTATACATGTGTTTGTTGTTCATCTAAATTAAGATTTAGGGGCTATAGTTGAAAAATGAATATATGATATTTACTTGTTCATGTCAGGTCAGCCAGGTTAGTTAAGGAACATATAATAGCAATATTTGAAAGCCACACCGACAAAGTAACTATAAAAAATGAAATTTATAGTTACTGAATATGTACATTGATATATAACTAAATAATGACCTCCGCGGAAAGTGTAATCAAGTTTTTTTTTTCTTTGGTTAATGAGTTTGGTGTTTACATGCATGAGATTCTTGTGATCTGTTGTAATATAAACCTACCTACCTAGGGGAATTGTGTAGCCCTCTTTGGCTTTTGCCAATTAAGAATGACCATGTGTTATAGATAAAAGTATCTAAATCTGGACTTCAAATGTGTGTCTTTAGACAGGATGCCTATTATTTTGGGAGACAAGGATTCAACTGATACTTGGTTAAGTAGTGCTTCCAGTTTTAAGAGTGTGATGAAGCCATATGAAGAACCTGATTTGGTATGAGCTTTGTAGTAATAAAAATTTGAAGACTGAATTTCTATTTTCTTGATTAGCGTGGGAACTTCCTTGATTTAAATGTTTTGATATTAAAGCTTTACTAGTATGATTCTGTGTTCATGATTTTCCCCAATATTTTAATCTCAGGCGTGGTACCCTGTAACACCTGCTATGGGAAAGTCGTCATTTGATGGACCTGAGTGTATTGAGGAGGTATGATAATTGAATTTTCTCTTGATGTTGCTGCTCATCCTGAGTGTTTTTTGCATTTTTGTATGAACCTGTCAAGACTGAACAAACAAAAGACCTCAGTGAAGAAGCCTACACATTGATGATTTTTTTAATTTTGTTGACACAGAGCTTTCGAGGTTCATCAATTTGTTCAGGGCAATAGAAAGAAGCCTAAATGGTTTCGTCCCAAAGCAAGTATGGTGTAGATTCTGTCATTTTTTTAAGATAATAAATGAAATTTGTTTTTTTTTTTTTGTTTTTTTATAACTATTCACTATATAAAAATGGTCATTCATTTGTGGCCAAGAAAGCAACCTAATGGCAATGATTGTGGATACTATGTGATGAAGAATATGCTAGATATCATCTCTGCTAATATTACTAAGTCTTGGATGAAGGTATTTTAATTTTATGATAACATGTTTATACTATATGTATTGCCAAATATAAACATATCCTTATTAATATTAACTACTTATATTAACCTACACATTGTAGGTATTCAATGATCCAACGACATTAACCGAAGATGATTTATATGATTTGCGAAACCAATGGGCAACTTGTTTTCTTGACCTGTATGAAGCTTAGGATTTACATGGTATGTTTCAAAGCCAATCTCATAATTTGACATTTGTAGAGATAGTAGAATTTTGAACGGACTTATAGATGTCTTAATGCGTGATGGTTTTGGTGTGTGATGAGCGTTTTTGCAGTTGAGATCACTTTTTCAATTGATTTTGTTTTTTTGCAGCTGAAAAATGATTATGATGTGGCTGAGATGAGATATTGTCGGTGCTTATGACTGAGATGAGATGGGATGCTTTTTGCAGCTGAAGCTTAGCATATTTACAATGATGATTCTGCTGTGGAATTTTTTTTTTGTTTGAAATTTCTGGCTAAAGTTATTTTATTGGAATATTCCTAGCTATATTATATTCATGTGCCTCTTTTATAGATTGGAATATTGACGTGGAAAATTGAGGATTGATTATGTAATATCCAATTAGATAATATAACTTCTTTTTTGGCATTAAAATTATTCATAATTTGTTTTCATTTTATTAATATAAAGGAAAACAGCAGGTGTCAAGCTTATTTGATAAGCCATTTAAAAAAAATAATATTTCACTACAGTGGTTTTGAAAACTGATGTGAAATATACATATTTCACTTCAGTGTTTAAATTTCAATGTTCGTCTATTACAACAGTGGAAGCAGACCTGATGTAGAAATCCAAGATTTCACATCAGCCGCAACCTGATGTGAAAGGCTGTGGACTTACCACATCATATCACCTTACATCGGTTGCAAACTGATGTGAAAAATCATTTCCAACTGATGTAAAAAATCATTTCTGTAGTAGTGTGTTAGAGCTGTTTCAGAATCTTATATTTGTTGGATCACACTTATCACATATTTCATTTGCTACGTAGCTCATGCTTTTTGTATAACTACATCAAGGAGTAAAAAATGGCGCCCATATGGCACATATAGTATAAGGTTTGGTTATAAGAGTTGAAGTGGTCAATAAGATGATGTAATTAGCTGGGTTGTTTATAACTATAATCAATCTAATAGGAAATATTTAATCAATATTTGAGTAGAGTTTTGTTGGTTTATTTAGATTTTTTGTCTATAATTTAGTTTTCGTAAATCTAATTAGAATTGTGTTCTCCCACTTTAGTTTTATTCATGTTTGCCTCTCTGTATGAACAATTTGGTTTTCATTAAACCTTGATTTGAATGACATTCGTAACATGTAGTATTAGAAAAGAAGAAGAGCTTGTGTGCTGATAATTCATGTTTGAATTGTGCAGTTTTTAATCCATTAGAAAAGGTTTCCATTAGAAAAGTTCTCCATGTTTTTCACTGGACTTAATATATTATCAATTATGCTAGCACAAACTACATATTTGATCCTTCTTTTCTTTTTAAGGTTAAGATTGTGGAGCTGCACATGAATCATCCAACCTAAAGAATTTCATGTGGCACTTGTTTGGAATATTCTTTTTAGCTTCTCTTTTTGTTTTTTTTTCTCTCTCTCTGTTGTTGCCATGTTATAGCTCTATTGATTCGTCTTATGTGGTTTGAATTGGGGTATTGAAGCTTTTGATTGTAACCAATTTAATTTTTTTTGAAAGAATTTTAACCAATTTATGTCCTTTGAGTTTGACATGAATGTGAGTTTGATTAAGTATTGCTTTGGATTTAAACTTGTAACAATTATTGCAATCGTTATTAAAATTTATTACTTATAACAATCCATCTTATACAACATTATGCAATCATACTTCAAGGGTTTACAGTTTCATTTTAGTGCAAATTTTATGTGTGTAACTTCGATTATTACCAACTAGAAACATTATTAGGAACAACATACACCTTATTGGGAGAAATGAATGGTATTTGCTCCATTTATCACAATCATTCTCCAATTGCTAATTGTTGAAAGTAGAATAAGAAATTCAACACTTGTAAAATTTTTACTTAGGAAATACACATATTAAGGACGACGAGTAATAGGAATCAAGCACAGGTCATTTTTTCTTCCTATAGCAAGCCCAAATGACTCAGTCATATCGAGTTCTTTCATTCCATTAGGAAGCTTCCAATCAAAGTGGTAAAGTAACTGAGCAAGAGGCAGCTCAATGTTGGATAAGCCAAATGCCATGCCTGGACAAATTCTTCTTCCAGCACCGAACGGTGTGTACTCAAAGTTTGTACCTTTTGAAATTGATTGTACTATTAAGAAACCTCTCGGGTTTAAAACTCTCAGCTGCAGCCCAATACCTTTCATCTCTTCCAATTCCCCAAACATTGATAGCAACTCTTGTTTTAGCTGGGATCTCATACCCGTCGATTTGGCATCTCTCTCTACTTTCTCTTGGAATCAACATTAACGTTTCATATCCCTTTCACAAAAAACAGTATTTCATATTATTTTATTATTTTATCAATATAAGTTACTCTTCCTTACCCTTTGATCAATTGTAACAAACGTGAGCAAAAAATAATGGTAAAGATAGGACTTTAAATCCTCTACAAAAAAAAAAGATTAGTAACAAACGTGAGAAAAAAAATAATGTTAAATATTGGACTTTAAATCCTCTAAAAGAAATATTAGTAACAAACGTGAGCAAAAAATATTGTTAAAGATTGGACTTTAAATCCCCTAAAAAAATATTGTTAAAGATTGGACTATAAATCCTCTAAAAAAAAATATAGTAACAAACGTGAGCAAAAAATAATGTTAAAGATTGGACTTTAAATCCTTTTAAAAAAATATTAATAACAAACATGAGCAAAAAATAATGTTAAAGATTGAACTTTAAATACTCTAAAAAAAAGATTAGTAACAAACGTGAGCAAAAAATAATGTATCCTCTGAAAAAATATTAGTAGCAAACGTGAGCAAAATATAATGTTAAAGATTGGACTTTGAATCCTCTAAAAAAAGATTAGTAACAAATGTGAGCAAAAATTAATGTTAAAGGGCAGACCATTCCCAATATCAAAATCTATTTTCCACGATATGTTTTCAGCCATGGTCAATTATATGTAGCTTTAACGATAGAAGTTTATCAAAATTCAACAAAAGTTAACATTAAAGAAGGGAAAATAGAAGGAGAAGGTGGAGACTTTACGAAAAATGTAGTTTTTAAAGATATTCTTTTATCACAATCATAGTTTCTATTGTCATTTATACATTTATTCGTTTCTATGATCATAGTTTCTATCAGAATAAACAATAAAATATCATTATTTTATCTTTATTTTATATGCAGGCAAACTAAAATATCTTGAGTTCATAAATAATTGTTGTATGCCTTGACAATATTTTGTTGATAAATCAATATATCAATAATTTTCATTAATATTTAAAAATTTAAAAATTTAAATCAAAATTATACAAACAAACATAATAAAATAATCACATGCGTTAGCATAGTAGAAAGAGCGGTCAGACGGACACGATAGTGTCCGTCTGTCCGCTAGTTATTATAACTATGCAGACACATTTGCTATCTCAAGAGTTTGTTATAAATATTGTTATTATAAATAAATGAAGAATGTTTTTTATTATAAATAAATTAAACAAAGAAATTAAATCAAATGAAATTAAACAACACAAATGGTAGAAGACGTGTTTTACCTTGAACATACTTTCAACGAAATTAAATGAAATGATTCTTGAAATTTTAGTGGAAATATTTTTTCTTGTTTTTCCAAGTATTAGTATTAAATATTTGTCTCATATATTTTTATATTTATCATTGATTTTTTTTTGACAAAAAAAAACGTGAAACAATTGGAGTGTAAAAGAATTATTGTTGATGTATTATTGTAATTGATTTTCATTTTAATGTCGAAAGAAACACTAATTTTGATAAAATATTTAGTACAAATATTGCTCATACTTTTTATTTTTAGAATAAATTATAATTATTCTCATTATATTTAAAATATGTAAACAAAAATTAACTAATTGATTAGTGACAAATATTTTCTCCTTTTTGAATTATATGCTCCAACGATACTAGGCGCAGGGTTATCACGAATCCAGCAGGTACGATGTGTGGCCTATTAGGTGATATGGAGTATAGGGGATCATTTGTTTGTCTCCTGCAGGGTGACCTCTAGGGTGTGACATAGGTTGTACATGTGTGGCTTGGTTGGGAGTGGGTGTTACCAGGTTCTTTGATAGACTTGTTTATGGTGCTTGTTGCTTTTGATTGGAAATAGCACAAGATGGACTTTTTACTTGCTTGGCATGCGATTGTGGTCTTTTTGGAAAGCCCGTAATGATTTATTGTTTTCTGGTATACTCTTTTAGGTTGATCAACTGGTGGACACGATCATTCTCCATTTCTGGAAGTGGTTCTTTGATAAATTCCCTAGGCATCGATGCTCCCTTTATGAGTGGGAGATGGAGCCAATCCATTTTTGGCGCTAAAAGTGTGTGATGTTTTTTGGCAAAGATGGATTTGATCTGCGTCTTTGGAAATTTGAGTTGTTCCAAAACTTCGGAGGTTCCTCCTTATAGGTGGTTTGCTTTTGGTTTTGCTTCTTGTACTGGCGTTTGTTTGCTGTTTTAGCTGTTTTTCCATCTTTTGTTGATTTTCGGATCCATTTGTGGTCCTTAGCCTTTGGTGTTGTTTTTCGGGTTTTTGTGTGTAGGTTAGGTTTCGTGATTCGTAGTGACCTATGTTGTCTGTATTTAACTTTTGTTTCTTATGTGTGTGTGTGTGTGTGTGTGTGTGAGTTTGCTAACTTGGACCAACAAAAAACATGAAGGTCCAAGTTAGCAAGTGTGCACCTTTTCATTTGAACAAAAATATCATTCAGCTTAATTATTTAAAACTAATAAATTGAGGGTTAATTTAGTAATTTTCATTATAAAATACTTGTTAACTTGCACCAATTTGCTAACTTAGACCCGTTTTTGTTATGAACATATTTATGTCTCAATTACAAACATTAAACAACCTAAAAAAAGACAAAATGGTTTTGACAACCTTAAAAAAAAATGATTTTGACAAAAAAAAACATTTACAGTTTTTTTAAATTGCTTAATTACCCTTTGTTTAATAATGGTTTATAATAGTAATATGTGGATATTTTTGTCCAACTGAAAAGGTAATGATCAAACGTGATGGCAATGATCAAGTGGAACGGTATCGTGCAAGACTGGTGGTAAAAGGATATGCTCAAAAAGAAGGTATTGACTTCAATGAGATATTTTCTCCGGTTGTCAGACTTACTACTATCAGAGTAGTGTTGGCGATGTGTGCTGCATTGGATTTACATCTTGAACAGCTGGATGTAAAGACTGCTTTTCTTCATGGAGAACTTGAAGAAGAAATTTATATGCTCCAACCAGAAGGATTTAAGGAACAAGGAAAAGAAAACTTGGTTTGCAGGTTGACCAAATCTTTGTACGGTCTAAAGCAGGCGCCCAGATGTTGGTACAAGAGATTTGATTGTTTCATAATTAGCCACGATTACAATAGGCTGAGTTCAGACCATTGTACGTACTACAAAAGGTTTGAAGATAATGATTATATCATTTTGCTGTTGTATGTGGATGACATGTTGGTGGTAGGCCCCAACAAAGATCGAGTCCAGGAATTGAAGGCACAATTGGCTAGGGAGTTCGATATGAAAGACTTGGGACCAGCAAACAAGATTTTAGGGATGCAAATTCACCGAGACAGAAAAGACAGGAAGATTTGGCTTTCTCAAAAGAATTATTTAAGGAAAGTCTTGCGCTGGTTCAACATGCAAGACTGTAAGCCAATCTCTACCCCACTTCCTGTGAATTTTAAATTATCCTCAGGTATGAGTCCTAGCAATGAAGCGGAGAGGATGGAAATGTCTCGAGTACTGTATGCATCGGCGGTGGGAAGCCTTATGTATGCCATGATATGTACAAGACGAAACATTGCACAAGCAGTGGGAGTGGTTAGTCGGTTTATGGTGGATCCGGGTAAAGAGCATTGGAATACTGTTAAGAGAGTGGTTAGTCGGTTTATGTTGCAATATGTTTCGAAGGATCAGAGTTAACTGTCAGGGGTTATATCGATCCTCATATGGCCTATTGGAAACATAGCAACATGAGTTGGCAAGATAGAGAGATTTTGAATACTCACAAATGTGGCTTTAAGTGGGAGATTGTGAACATGGTAAAGCCAATATTGTTGACTATTGAATGTCATGGCAAATTTGTCAAGTAATTGCTTATGACATGCAATATTACTGCACCAAAGTTGAAAATACTACCGTGCCATAAATTGGAGTGGTTGGGGCATGTCTCTTTCACTAGTATAAATAGAATGCTCTTGTACCATTGTTTCTCATCCCAAATCAATAACAATACAATAACAAGCAGAGCTTGTCTAGAGTAGTGAGAGGAAAAATATAGAGAGAAAAATTATTTTCTTCTGTGAGGTTTCTCCTAGTTTGTGTTAGTTAGTATTCTCCTATTTATAAGAGAGAGTGGTAATTGTACTCTCCTTGTATTTAGAGAGAGGTCTTGTAATTTCTTCCACTTAGTGAAAGTTCTCTACTCTTGCCCCGTGGTTTTTTCCCCTTATTTGTTGAGGGGTTTCCACGTAAATATTGTGTGTTCATTTCCTCTTTTCTCGTCTCTTATTTTAGCTGTGTGATAATATTTTGTTATTCTGGTTTCCAACAATTCACTCGTTTAAGTTTATCAGAAGGCTCTCATTTGTTCCTATCATATGAAATGAATCACTAACTACTATTATAGTTATCCTATTCCATTCATCTTTCATGAAAATCCCAACAAAGTGCATCCACGGCCAACAACAATTCAGATTATTTTGCATTGATGATTTTTTTTTTAATATAATGGCAAATGTTAGATGTTAATTAGTAGTTGATTGTTAGAATTTATTTTTTTCTCATACATCGAAGTTTAAACTTAGGACTTCCATCCTTTTATCTCTTAACTTAAATACGTTGAGCTATCCAACTTTGGAGTATATTGATGATATGGTGTGGTAGACACAATCAATTGAACAAATGATTGCAGAAAAACTTATTATGATTTGCATTATTATATGGCCCGGGACACGATTGCACTATTTTAATTCCATGACTTAATTTAATTTAAGTATTATCGATAATGAGAACAGATGATGGACCGACACATGGATCAAAATTACGCGTCTAGTTAGAGTAAAGATCCTTTTCATTTGACAAAATAAATAGAGGATGTAATTTAGAGAGAATAAGATATATAAATTAGATAGTGGGTTCTACAATTAAGTGAGTCCCAGCATCATTAATTATTTTATATTTTTTTCAAATTAGTTTGTGTCTTTATCTCTTTAAATAGAAGAAATTGAGAGAATCATAAATGGAGAATATCTTAACTCGTTAGGGATAAAAATCTCCTTCTCAATAAAAAAAAAGGTCTTGTTAACGAGTGTCCTAAGGGCACTCTTTAATGATTCCTAATAAAGAAATTATTCTTTAAAAAAGTCAAAAACTCCAATTTCCATTGCATTGATTTCATAAACTTTGAAAAAAACTTACTATTTAAAGTTAGTAGTAAACAATGCCTTAATAACACTTGTTAACATTTTCCATAAAAAATTACTTAACATTAAATGCTAATAGAACAATTATTCCCCAAAGTATGAAGACAACTACACATACTTATTATATTACATTTATGGTGTTAGTTCAAAAAATACATCCAAGCTTACATGACCGAGGCCAGATGCTTAAACAATAATTATAAACCAACATTGGAAGAGTACATTCGTGTATCCTCAGAATCATCAGGTTATGTGTTTATGGCAACAACTTGATACATTGGAATGGGAGACTCTGCCACAGAGGACATCTTCAAGTGGGTATCAAATAACCCAAAAATTATTAATGCTGCTATTGTTATTGGAAGGCTAATGGATGATATTGTGTCCAATGAGGTACATATATAAAAATTCCAAATAATTTTCTCTATAGTATCTTTGTTTTACTTTTAACAATGTAATCATTTACGAAAACTATTATTTTTGGATATAGTTTGAACAAGAAAGAAATCATATTACTTTATTCTTGGAATGCTATATGAAGCAATACAACGTCTCTAGGGAAGCTGCCATTCAAGAAGGTCGAAAGAGAATTGCTGATGCTTGGAAAGATATCAATAAGGAATGTCTTAGGCCAACTGAAGTTCCAATGCCTTTTCTGACACGCATTCTAAATTTGTTACGCTTTATGGATGTCGTTTATAAAGATAAAGATAACTTCACTCTTCCTGCAGGAGAAATGAAAACATTCATCAAAGCATTGCTTGTTGAACCAGTGCAAGTTTGAGCATTAACTTTAGTCTTTTCATGCATTGCATTTTTACTTAAAATAAAGGAAACATTTCATGTGTGAAATTTGTTTTGTTGTTTTGAAAGTTTGCTTGAAGTTGTAAGCATATTGTTATGCAAGTTTTTTTTTTGGTAACTTATTGTTATGCAAGTTTAATAAAGTTGATTCGGTTTGTCAAAATAAATATAGTTTTTCTTTTGTTACAAAAATAAATATAGTTTGATATGAATGGGAGTAGATGTTTCAATTATAATTTATTAACATATATGAATTATCTCGAGAAATGATTAGTTTTAATTACATTATTTTTAAGGTTAATTTTTTTTTAAGGGTATTATTAATGAATGTTCTCGGGGCACTCTTTAAGCATGTCAAAATAAACAATTTGTATTCTTTAAAAAGTCAAATATATATTTCAATTTTCACTGCATTGAATACACACATTTTAACCCTTATTTATTAACTTTGTTAGGTCTGCAGCAACTTAACCTAATATTTTCCCTCCACTAATCCCTTATTAGGTTTGCAACAACTCTATCCTAAAATTTTGGCTCTAAATTTGCATCATATATGTTTTTCATTTCTCTCTCTAATAACTGTGAATATTTTTCAAAGCAAAAATTTAATAGATATCTTAATCCTTATCCTTATTTATTAATTTTGTTAAGTCTGCAGCAACTTGACCTAATTTTTTTCCTCCACTAATCCCTTATTAGGTTTGCAACAACTGTATCCTAAAATTTTGGCTCTAAATTTACATCATATATGTTTTTAATTTCTCTCTCTAATAACCGCACGTGAATATTTTTTCAAAGCAAAAATTTAATAGATATCTTAATTCTTATCCTTATTATTTATTAATTTTTTTAGGTCTGCAACAACTTAACATATTGTTACTGTAGATTGTTTTTTTGACAAGTTGTTGTACACTTATTTAATACGTTTACAAACAGAATACCCTAATTTCCATGCAAACTCGACTACCCTAAATAATTTGTTAGGAACCATAAATTGCATTAATTTTTGATGTTTAATTATAAAAGTAATAAATAAAATTGACCCATACAACAATATAATTTTGTATTCTTTTTATCTTTTTTCTTTATAATTTTTATTATTATCATTTGATTGTAATATTGTATCTCTAATAATCTAATTTGCGTTTATTGATCGACCCATGATCTTACGGATTAAATATTATTTATTGGTCTCTATTATAGTCGGGTCAAAAGTCTAATAAATACTTAACTCTTATGGTTCTTAAAGAGTGCCCCGGAGTACTCGTTAACATTTTCTAGTAAATACTTAACACTTATAATCATAACAACATACTAGAACATAATTTGAGCATCAATTTATCATCAATTGATGAAAGCATAGAAAAATCATACAACTCATAACTAATCATACAACTCATAACTACCCGGTTGCTCATAAATCTCATACGGTGAAAATAATCTACCCCCATACCTCTTAATCTTCAAATCTAGACTTCTACAAGCTTGAATCTCCTTCTTCTCTTTGATTCTTGAGTTTTCCTATTTTTCTCTCTAGATCCATTTTTCTTCTCTCTTGCCTCTTTCTAAAAAAGTTTGCAAATGATTTCTAACCCTAATTCACAAAGACTACCACTTATTTAGAGTATTACTTTTCCCACTCTATAGGATTCTCGTGCGCCCTTCGTTTTTTCCAAAAATGCCTTTGAGGTTTCCGGATTTCATAATTCGGAATGGTGTTTTCCTTTGTTATAAGGTGAAAAATGGAGTTACGGATTTTTCTGGATTTTTTAATCCAGAAACTTCAAAAATAAGGTGCGTTAATGATGTTTTCGGATTGCATAATCCGGAAACCCTCTAAATAACCTTTTTCAAGGTAAAACAGTTCGGATTATATAATCCGAACTGTATCAACACAAATCCTAAACATGTTTGTAACATGTATAACCATTTTAGGGACAATATTAATCTTCATAACTCTTATTCTTTTGTTTTGGGTCATTGTTACCTATTCTTAGTCAAAAATCGGGTTTTCTAACTACTTGATCGGATTGCTTTGAAACTTCCCCGAAAAATCAGAAAAAAATTCAAGGACCATGACTCCCTAAGAAGGAACTTTTTCTGGGATTTCACCCCTCAAAATCCAAAATTCTATCGTTTAGACCCATTTTTCATTTTTTTAATTATTCATATTCTCAGAAAAATCCGAAAAAAATTGCACTAGTTTTATTTGATTTTAGAATTTTTTGGTGGTATTTTTATATTTTTATGATTTTATTTGACAGGTTTTTAGCATTTTTTACTTAGTTTTTTGTTGTTTTTAAAAGCAAAACTCAAAACTGCTGAAATGTGAGAGAGTCTGATGGCTGATTATACATAAGAATTGTCCAGATTATAAAATTCGAAATAGTAAACATGAATCCGAATTTTAAAATCCGGACTGCACAAGGGCACTTTTGGAAAAACGCAGGGCGCGCATGAATCCTTTAGGGTGGGAAAAGTAATACTTACTTATTTATATCCACTTGTTTTGATTTTGGTTTACACAACACTAAATAGGCTTAGTCTCTATTCATTCTTCACAAAGAAAACACTGCATAATTACTTCACTTAAACCTCTCATTTACTCATACACCACTATTCTCTTAATTCCTAAAAAACTCTTATTTTCTAATAACTTCTCAAATATACTCTTCAATCATAAATTACCAAAATACCCTTTACGCTACAATTTTTAATAAAAAATCAACTAATCCATCAAATCATCCTCATTAAATAAAAGTAGAAAACAAATAAATTGTAATCAATTAAAATATTAATAAACTAAAAATCATGTTACAAATTGCCCATGTCAATGGACCGGGGCGGGAGCGATGAGTACTTTTTTGCCCCATGTCCCTGTCAATTTACATACTCACCATTGACGTCTCCATTCCCCACTTAACCAACTCTCAACCTAACCACCTTCAAACATTATACCACACTTGATATGCGAAAAAAACATGTTGGAAATAGATGATTATCAAATTTGATTGAATCCCCGAAAAACACACACAATGTACCATTGAGATAAATGACAACCCTACTTTCAAACATACTTAGGTAAGGTATAAGAACATTATCTTGGAGCATGCGACAAGAAAAGATAATTACTTTTGGAGGGGGGGTCAATTTTTAAAAGAAGTTGGACCTCTTCATGACGTGCTCTCTCCATGTCGAAAGCAACTGATAGAAACATGTACATCAAACCAACTAAGTAGACCCCATTAGTCTCATACTTCCATGACGAAAATTTCCCTTCATGGAGAGATTACAATCATCCAGTATCAACCTCTCTCCCTCCCTCCGTCCCTCCCTCCCTCCCACACACAGAGAACAAATTTTCAATCTTTATCATTACTTTTCTCTAACAATAAAGAATGTTTACAAAATAAACATTTAAATTTAAGCATTAATTGGACAAAAATCTAACTAATTTTGGTTAATACCCCATTCGATATTTATTTGTTTATTTTATATAAAATGCTACACATAACTTGGTACATTGTATTTTTTTTATAGTCGGTTTATACTTTAGAAAACCAGCTTAAAAAGTAGCTACGAATCTCACTATTAATAATAACTATTATTCACCAAATTAGTTTTATATATGTCGAAACATGAAAGTCGTTATCAGAGTCACGACTATTCTATGCTTAACACAGATCACTACACTCGTAAATTATTAAAAAATTAAACACACATACTTTTATGTCATTTTACAATTATCATTAACTTAAAAACTACTTTTACCAAATAGGTTTAATTACAATCAATTGGTTTTTGAGCTATAAGCTTTTAATAATCAATTATCAGTTATATATAAGCTAGCTTATCATCCAGCTTATAACTTAATTTTATCAAGGCTTAATTATATAAATGGTCCTTTAATTTATTTATTGTTTTTGATTTGGTCCCTTAATTCTAACAGCGAAGACTAATTTCACTATGGAGGTGTACACGAGGGACCAAACAAAAAAATTTTAAAACTAAGGGACCGAATCAAAAACAATAAATAAGTTAAGGCACAGAAGAAATCTATAACCAACTTACTCTATATATTCGGTAGTTTAGTTAGTTTAGTTTCCCTAATGATTCTCTCACACATTTTTTTTTTGGATAAATTCTCAAGCCTGAATAGGATAGAGAGAGTGCTACAAAAATTAACTAACTATACATTTTTTTGGTTGATTAAATTAACTAACTAACTATATATATTTTTTAAAATAAAATAAAAACTCATTATTTTTTTAGTTTTTAATTTGCAGTGACACATCCATACACCCAATCATAGTCCATACTCTTGCCACTTCACTTCCCATCTGGTCCTTGCATGTTCTTCTTCTTCTTCTTCTCCTCTTCTTATTCTTCAAAAACCATTACACCCCTGCGCACGTTAGTCTCCACCACCACAGAAATAAACCCCAACTCAATTTCTTAATCCTCATTCACCAACCTTGTTAATCATTCAATTAACCTAAACTAATCTTTTTAATTTTATTTTCCACTTTCTATTTCAATCAACAATGATGGACTCCGAAAATAACAACACCTCGGAGGAACATTTTCATCCTCTCTCAGAAACAAACGATGAATTAGAAAATCTCATTCTGCACGAAAAGAACGAAAACGATTCGTTAACGAGTAAATCATACTCTAACTACCGGAGCGTGATGTCCACGCTCTCTGATTCTCACAATTCTCAAAACCATCCTCTCTCATCGCCTAGCTTCGTTTCACCGGTGGATTCCGATCCACTCTTATCTCCGCCGCAGCACCACCGCGAATTTCAAAACCCTAATTCACCTAACGCAGACGCTATTTTCACTTCCTTCGACGGTGAAACATCTTCCAACGGTGTTAATACTCCGACACGAAGCTTTTCCGATGGAGGAGTTTTTTCGAGATCGGAGTCTTTGAATTCGGAGTATTTGAGAATTACGGTTTCGAATCCGGTTAAGGAGCAAGAGAATTCGAATTCGATTGTGCCTGGTAGTAATAGTTATGTTACGTATTTGATTACGACGAGGACGAATTTACCGGAATTTGGAGGTAACGAATTCGGTGTTCGGAGAAGGTTTAAAGATGTGGTTACGCTTTCTGATCGATTATCGGAGGCGTATCGTGGGTTTTTTATACCGCCGAGGCCGGATAAGAGTATTGTGGAGAGTCAGGTGATGCAGAAGCAGGAGTTTGTTGAGCAGAGGAGGGTGTCATTGGAGAAATATTTGAGGAGATTGGCGGATCATCCGGTGATTCGGAAGAGTGATGAGTTTAGAGTGTTTTTGCAGGTTCAAGGGAAGCTTCCGATGGTGGGTTCGACGGATGTGGCATCGAGGGTTTTGGATGGCGCGGTGAAGTTGCCGAAGCAGTTGATGGGGGAGAGTGTTATTACTCCTAGCGAGGTTGTGCAACCGGCGAAAGGTGGGAGGGATTTGTTGAGGTTGTTTAAGGAATTGAAGCAGTCTATGGCGAATGATTGGGGTGGTTCTAAGCCGCTTGTTGTCGAGGAAGATAAGGAGTTTCTTGCAAAGAAAGAAAGGGTTAATGAACTTGAACAACAAATCAATGGTGCTTCTCAGCAGGTGTTATTTTCACTGTCATTTTCAGTTTTAGCTTTTTATTTTTGAAGGAATTTTCAGTTTTAGCTTATTAGACTGTGTTTATTACTTCCGAGCCTGTTTGGATTGACTTATTTGAACTGAACTACTGGCATAAGCACCTGTGAGACTGTTTGGGAGAGTTCACAAAAACAACTTATGTAATGTCAGTAAACTGTTTTTAGCTTATTTTCATAAGCTCTGAAAGGTCTAGGACAACGTATGAAAACAGCTTACAAGAAAACAATTTGACGTTAATTTATATTTTGTTATAGAAATAACTTATGCATAAGCACTTAAGTTTGTGTTTGATAACTTGTCGCTTGCATTATTTTAATGATGTTATGAGCCTGTGGTTAAGTTTGTACTTGTTGTAGAGTTCTCATCGTGAGAGAATTTTGTGCAGGCTGAATCACTTGTTAAAGCACAACAGGACATGGGAGAGACAATGGGAGAATTAGGGTTGGCGTTTATTAAATTAACAAAATTTGAAAATGAAGAAGCTGTTTCGGAATCTCAGAGGGTACGAGCTACGGACATGAAAGGTGTAGCAACAGCTGCTGTGAAAGCTAGCAGATTATTCCGAGAATTAAATTCTCAGACTGTAAAGCATTTGGTATATAATTTTTCAATTATACATTTGTTCTTGTTGTTGTCTACTTAGAAAATTCTTTCATATATATGTTCCATAGGTTGGCATATTCTTACAAAGGCATTGCCCTTTCCTTAATAATAACAGGCAATCCACTAAATAGGTTTAATTGTTGGTGATTTTCCATTTTATGCATAGCAGGATACACTACACGAATATCTTGGATTAATGTTGGCTGTTCATAGTGCATTCACTGATCGCACAAGTGCATTATTGACAGTACAAACTCTTCTATCAGAACTCTCTTCCTTGCAATCAAGAGCAGAGAAACTTGAAGCGGCTTCATCTAAAATATTTGGGGGTGACAAATCAAGGACTCGGAAGTTAGAGGAGCTACAGGATACCATAAGAGCCACAGAAGATGCCAAAAATGTTGCAATTAGAGAATATGAGCGGATCAAGGTATGGTTTAATTGTTTTTTATTTTGATTTGGTTCTTAAGCTAGATACGTTTTCTTCGTATAGCATTACGCTTTCTGAATAGTTTGCGATTTAAAATGGCATATGCTTCAATCTTCTAAAATTCAGTTGATAATGTTTCTTGTTCTTGAGATCCATCAAAGTTGTGTTTTGTTTAATCTCATATTCTATATCTGTGAAAGCAGACAAACTATCATCGGTGTTCAACTGTTCATAACTTTATTTTTTCTAGCCAGCTTAGAATGTCCTATACTGCTATGATTGGTCATTTGTTATCCTTTACAAATATGATTGCTATTAATAATTTTTTTTTTTCAATTGTTACGAATTAGAGATACAACCCTTTGTATTTGTACTCCCTCCAGTCTCAAATGTAAGCAACTTTTCATTTTTTAGGTTCATTTAATAAATGATGCATGTGGTCCATATTATAGACCACATACATCTTTTATTGAATAAACCTAAAAAGTGAAAAGTTGCTTACGTTTGAGACCGGAGGGAGTAGTACTTGGTAGACAAAAATGTTTGTGTAAGTTTGCAGATCGAACTCCTGCTATATGCATCTACATTGAAAAATGTGTATGAGTGTCAAGACATTAGGGTTGTTAGGCTATTATTAGTCTTATTGTTTGTGGGCTCGGACTTGTACTAGCAGTATTGTACCTAATTTTTCATGTAAATTTAAGTATTTGATTTGGGTTATAAATTATAACTTATCTCATCTACTAGCAGTATTGTACCTAATTTTTCATGTAAATTTAAGTATTTGATTTGGGTTATAAATTATAACTTATCTCATCTATTAATGATATTTTCAGTTTATTATTATTGACTGGCTTTTTCTCTTTTCTTCCCTGGCCCAAAACTTGAATTCTTAACTTGGTATCATTTACTGGTCTCCTTTCTCTTTGTTGAGTTCATTACATTGATCACATTCTCTCGTCTGTTCCTAATTTCTATATTATTCTCTCCTCTGTTGGTGAATCTCTTCTGCTGCTAATGTAATCTCCTCTGCTTGGCACGTTTGGCTGTTGTTCCATTTTTTGTTGTTAGATCTTCTCCAACCCTAGATCTTTGCATACACTGTTTGGGGTTAAGGTTTGAATAATTTTATACGCGCTATTTTGTGAAGGGTTTGTGGTTTGAAAACTTTGGATATCTATAAAGGTCCCTACTCACTATTTTGGTGATTTGGTTAGAGTTGGGTTGCATGATAACCTAAAGTTTGGGAATCAGTTCAGAGGTCATGGCCACCTTTGAAGGGAAAGGTCAAAGACTCCAGAAATCCTTTCATCTGCTTGGGATGTGTGTGGAGAAGATAAAAGCCGAGGGGTCCAATCCCACCGTCCACTTGTGGGGGTCCCATTTAAAGCGAGATCATAGCTCTGTATGGACTTAGGCCACTGAAATTGGCACCAGGGGGAATCAAACATGAGACCTGTAGAGGAGCACACTCCAAGGTCCCAAGCCAACACCTTTAGGCCAACCCAAATGGGTTCCTATGGTTTTATCTGTCTCATGTTTGCAGGTTTATACTTGTAACAGCTAAAGCTTCCGTCTTGTATACTACAGTTATTAGGTTGTTAGTCTTTTTGTCGGTAAGCTTTGGCTTGTAGTAGTACTGTAAGTTGTAGTATTGATACTTGACCTAGTTACTACTCACTAGTATAAATTGGAGTTTTAGGTTTGGGGATTTAATTCATTCAATGTGCCGAATTTATAGGGTCCAGACCTTTAGGTGTTGAGGGAGGACAAAATAAATTGATATCCCTCCCTTATGTTCTCTATTATTGTTCGTTCATCATTTTAAACTGATTTCCCTTCCTTTTTTGCCAAGGGCCTTCTCTCTCTCTCTCTCTCTCTTTTTGTTAGATGCCTTTATTCCAACTTGGTAGTTGATCACTGAATTACTACTATGCCTCTGCTTAGCTTGTTTGACCGCTGTTCTGTTATTTTTATTCTTAGATCTTCTCCTTATTGCATCTTTGCTCGACATGTTTCGATTTGAAATTTGAACAACGTTGCTACTTGAAGACTGTGGACTGTGCAGTATTTTTATATGGTCTATTTTGTCAATGATATGAAAATAGGAAAACTTTGGTTATCTGTAAAGGACCTTGCTCAGTGTTCTGGTTATTTGGTTAGAGGTGGCTTGTATGATAACTAAGAGTTTAAGAATCAGTTTGGAGGTGAGGGGAACCTCTGAAGCGAAAAGCCAAAGGCTCCATAAACCATCTCATCTACTTGTGATGTGTGTGGATGAGATAGAACCCAAGATTTGTGGTTCAGGGGAGTATGAGGTTCCAAAGGTCTTTGACTAGAAAGGCTGGTGTTATCCGTCTCATGTTTGCTAGTTTATACTTGTAACAACTAAAGCTTACAGGGGAGGCTTGTATATTACAGTTATTAGGTTGTTAGGTACTTGACCTAATTACTAGTTAGTGAACCTTATTACTCGTTACTGGTATAAAAAGGAGTTCTAGATTTAGGGACTTAATTCATTCAACGTGTTGAAGTTATAGTGTCGAGACGTTTAGGTATTGAGGCATGACAAAATAATAAATTTTCGGATAAGTTACATTGATATTAATGTGAATGATATGGTGGATGTTATCTCAAAAGAAAAAGCACTCTTCCTTATACCATACTTGAGTCGTAATCTTAATTAAATAAGGAAAGCATTATATACACGAAAATAGTGAAACTAATCCTTAGAGATAATCTAAGATACTTTGAATTGTTCTTAGATACAACCAAAATATTAAACATAATTTTTCAGATGTTCAGTTCAGACATCATCTATCAATTATATTCCTTAAAAAAAAATCTATCAATTATATTATGAGTTTCTTTTAGGTAGTTGCTTTCCCCTCTTTTTCTTCCTCTCTAACATTAAACCTGAAATTCTTCACACAATGATTATGTTGCTACTGTATATTTATTTGTAAAATCCCAGCTGGTTAGTCGAAAATCTTACTATTTGGTTATTTAATTTTGTTTTTTTGATTTCCTTTTTGTGTTATGTTTAATTGATTTCCCCTTTCTGTCTATTTCCTCTGTTGCTTTGCTTATTGAATGATGATGATGCCAATGCAGGAAAACAATAGGAGTGAACTTGAAAGGCTTGATAGAGAGAGGCAGGCCGACTTCTTAAACATGTTGAAAGGATTTGTAGTTAATCAGGTATAATTTAATATTTGTTCGTTTTATGTTCCTTCTTGAATGTTCTGTGTTCATCGGTGTGTCAGCGGGTCTAATCTTATGGAAACAGAAAGTTTTATGTTTCAATCAATTTTTATTAATTTGTCATTGTGCTGCTAGTTTGTTGATGTTATTTTATTCTTAGTTTCATTCATCATCTGATTAACTGAAGTTAATAGGTGGGGTATGCTGAGAAAATAGCTAATGTCTGGACTAAAGTTGTTGAAGACACAAGTGGATATGCAAAAGAAAGCACGTGAGCTCTAGTTGTTGATTTAAATTTTCATCTTTATTCATTGATGTGCCATTCTCAGAATGTCTGTATTCATGACAATAAATCAAAAGATGTGTTTGGCTGGTTCATAGGTTTTTTTTCTTCTCACTTGTAACTCAGAACATTTACACATCATTCAAAAGATACTTGATGTTGTACATTACATGCTCTTTGTTTGACTCTTGCATCTTTCACAAGGTCTAATTTTTGTTTATATTATTTTCACTTCTAATTGACTAAAGCAATTCATATCACAGAATTTTGTATAATGTAATGAATTTATTTATTTTTCTGTCTAGAAATGAATGAATTTATAAGTCATCCAGTTCCAATCACCCATCAAATATTTAAATCTGTTTTTGTAATTGATATAATAAAATATAAGTAGACAATAATTGATTATTCTCCTAAAAGAGAAGTTATTGTTATAAAAAAGAAAGTAGCCAACAATTGAATCTTAAGCTGGGAGAAGAGAATCCACCTTGTGTGTTTAACAAGTTTTGCGGCGGAGATCAGTGATTGTTAAACGGAAGTGAAGATTTCTTACCTATAATATGCTAACTTGAAATAAAAAAAGAAAGTTAAGAATCCACGACCCCCCATGATTAAAGAACTTGAAAGGAGTGTGTGGATGGATTAAAGGATAACATCAGATATAATCCTAAAATAATTGGAGAGGTTCCATGAGTAGCTGTCGATCTTATATTGTATATTTTTTTAATTTTTTTTTGAGGAAGATCTTATAATAGAAAAACAGAAACTTTGTTTTCTGTGTATATTTTAGATGTATAGGTAGAGTCTGTATATATTGTACAAGACTATAATCTAGGAACTAAATAGAGAAGGATGTTTAAGACTAATAAAGGTCATGATTATCTCAGTTAATAACCATGATGCTACAATTAATTTGTGATCCTACAGTTATTGTGTAATAATCCTATAATATTCAGTATTAATGTTCCAATACTCCCCCTCAAGTTGGAGGGCGAGGATCATGAGCACTCAACTTGACCATTAATTCGTGGAATGAGCTTGCTCCCAAAGCTTTTGTGAATATGCCAGCTTGTTGTTTCTTGGTTGGAATATGGCTTGTTGAAATCGTCCTTGCTTGCAAGTGACGGCGAATAAAGTGGCAATCCACTTCTATATGTTTTGTCCTCTCGTGGTAAACTGGATTTGCAGCAATGTGAATTGCGGCCTGGTTGTCGCAGTGAAGCACAGTGGGAGAATTGCATTGAACTTGCAGACATGACAACAGGCTTCGAAGACAGATAATTTCACTTGTAGCTTGGTTCATGGCTCTATATTCCACCTCACTTGACGAATTAGAAACTGTGGTCTGCTTCTTGGTTTTCCAGGATACCGGGGTTGATCCAAGTTTCATTAAAAACTCGGTTGTAGATTTCCGAGTTAATGGAGATGATGCCCAATCTGAATCGCAATAAGCAACCAGAGTGAGATCATTTTCTTTTGGAAAAATAATTCCCTGACCTGGTGAAGATTTTAGGAACCATAGAACACGCATAGCTGCATCCCAACGAGCTTGTTGTGGGGACTGCATAAACTGCTCAAGATGTGTACATAATATGTTATCTCTGGAAGAGTGATGGTGAGATAAATCAAGCGACCAACAAGTCTTCGGAAGCATGAAGAATCAGGATAGGCAGGACCCGAATCAAGTGCAAGCTTTTGATTCTCTTCCATTGGGAATGAAACTGGTTTACAATATGTCATTTTGCACTCACTTATGATATCAAGAGTGTATTTTCGTTGGCACATGAATAGGCCAGATGGTCCACAGGCTAGTTCTAGGCCTAAGAAATATTTGACTGCACCAAGATCCTTCATATGGAAGCATTGACACAAGTACTGTTTAAAGTTACTACATACTGAAGTATCATTCCTGGCAATCACCAGGTCATCCACGTATATCAACACGCCCAAAAAAATATGCCCCCTAGAGTAAGTGAATAAGCTGTGATCTGCATGAGATTCTTGAAAACCATACTTCACAAGTGTTTGAGATAGTTTTGAATACCAGTTACGGGACGCCTGTTTCAATCCGTAAAGTGAATTTTTCAACCGACATACCATTCCATATTTAGGAACTTTGTAGCCTTCTGGAGCTCGCATATATACTTCTTCTTCTAGATCCCCATGTAAAAACCCATTGCCACAACAACTGATAGAAAACAGCAAATGGTTGTCATTTTAGTCACCGGAGCGAATGTTTCATTAAAATCCTCCCCTTCCACTTGTGTGTATCCTTTCGCCACTAAGCATGCTTTATACTTTTCAATCTCCCCAGAGGCTTTGTACTTTATTTTGTAAACCCATCTACATCCCACAATTTTCTTTTCTTTGGGTGGTAATGTTAAATACCAAGTATCATTTTCTCTAGAGCTTTAAGTTCTTGTGCCATGGCTTCTTGCTATTCGCGTTTCTGTATTGCCTCTGCATAGTTTCGCGGTTCCTCATTGCTAGTAACAACTGCAAGATAAGCTTGATATTTGGGAGAAAAACAAACATAACTCAAGAAATTAGTGATAGGATAGACTTTACATGAAGAGTTTGAATTATTCGGTTCAGTGCATGGGGGTTTATGTTTGCTGCATAACAATGATAATCTCGAAGATAAACTAGTGGCTGCCTTGCGCGAGGTTCGAGTGTTGTTGCTCTAGGTTCTTCATGATCCTCCATTTGCATGACTTGAATCTCCCCCTCATTCTGAACCTCTTGACTTTCATCTTGGTTTTCTTCACAATTTGTGTTGCTCTCATCTTGTGAAACTACTACGTTATGAAAAATACTCCTTGCTGACTCAAGTGCATCATTTTTCTTACTTGTCATGTATGGCATCTCATGTTCATAAAATATTACATCTCTGGAGACATATAATTGGTGGGTTTTTAGATTATACACTTTCCACCCTTTTTGTCCTTGCGGATAACCAATGAAAATACACCTATCTGCTCTTGAATCAAATTTGTCTTCTTGTTTAGAGTTTGTTCCTACATAGAATAGACAACCAAATACTCTCAAGTGATTGTAGGTGGTCTTTCAAAGAGCATCTCATATGGGTTTACACCTTGATTTGCCACTGTAGGTGTCCTATTAATGATGTGGGTGTCCTATTGGAAGGTTGGCTTGAAACCTTAGAGCTCTAGCTACATTCAATATATGTCCGTGTTTGCGTTCTACTCTTCCATTTTGTTGCGGCGTTGCAACACAAGAGGATTCATGCAAAATTCCTTTTTGATGAAAGAATTTCTGCAGTGTTGAATTAATAAACTCAGTGCCGTTATCAATTCTCATTCTTTTGATACATGCATTAAATTGTGTCTCCGCCATATTGTAAAAATTCATCAACATGGCTGCTGTTTGATCTTTATGTTTCATGATATATACCCAAGTTCCCCGAGAATAATCATCAACAATGGTAAGAAAAAAAATGAGAGTCATCATGTGCAGGCGTATTGTATTTCCCCCACAAATCACAGTGTATCAAACCAAATGGCCTCTCGGCTTTATTAATACTTTGAATAAAAGGATGTCTACATTATTTTGATATGTGACATATGTCACAACAAGCAACATCATTGAAATTAAACTTGCAATTAACTATTGGTGAAATGTGCCTAAGAGCTTGATCTGATGGATGCCCCATTCTTGAATGCCAAAGGATGGTGTTGTCCCTTTGTGTAGCAGCGAATGAAGCTCCATTCACTTCTCCCTTGAGCACATAAACCCCTTCATGCAAATTACCCGAACCAATCATCCTCTTCGAAGCTCGGTCCTGTATGACACGAGTTAGATTGATAAGTCACTAAGCAATTCAAATCACATGTTAATTTGTGGATTCTAATTAAGTTGCATCTAAAATCAGGCACATGCAACATATTAATCAATTTAATGTTTTGATCAAGACTTATATCTCCCATTTTATCCACCAACACATAATTACCATTAGGTACTGTGATGTGGAATGGTTTTTCAAGCCTTCTAATGTCCCTTAAAATGTTGATTAGAGGTGTCATGTGGTGTGATGCACCACTATCCAAGATCCATTGGATCTCTACATTACCAGCCATGTTATTGTGAGGTGACCGGATGTGCATTCCGTGTAACGCAAGCGCTTTGGTCGTTGTCTATGTGTTTTTGCTCTTCGGCTCTTCATCAATAAGCATCATATGTGCGGTAGCAGCGAATTGTCCCTCACTATGTCTGGTATTTCCTCGACGTGAGCGTCTAGTGTCCCAATTCGATGGGTATCCCAATATCTCAAAACATTTTGCTTTGATGTGGCCAAACTTTCCACAATGATCACACTTGGGTCTAGAAGCCTCTTTTCCCTTTTGTCTGCTCCCTGATGAGTATAAAGCAATCCCTTGTTCTGATCTGTTGTTGCCTTTCTCCTTATCTACAACAAATCGTGCCTCTTCTCTCAAGACATGATTGAAGGCTCGTCTTAGCGGAGGCAATGGATCATAATTAAGGATCGTTGCCTTGATTATGTTTATTATGTGGAATATTATCTAACCCCAGTGGTCGTTTGGTTGACCGTCTGCCTATTTGTATGAATGGGTAGACGTCTTGAATGATTGAGTTTTCTTTGCTAGTGAGTTGCTTGAGGATAGTGTGGAGGTACCTCCTTTCTCTTTTGCTCGAGTCTAGTTAGGCTCTGATTAGGGTGTTAGACATTTATGTTTTATTTTCATTTATCTGTTGTTGGGTTTTATTTGATAAGACTATGGTTATGTATTTGAAGCCTAAGATATGATGTCGAGATTTATTACTCATGTATTTTGAGGATTGTTGCATGTTGATGAGATATTATGTATGATGATTGTCTCTCGTTGCGAATTTGTATGAAAACCAAATTATGACTAGCATCTAAACTCTTTGATTTATTCAATTAATTGCATGATTATTATATGAGGTTTATGGCGTTACAGGCCGAATTGACAGGTCTACACGAGACCTTGTCTCTCCTCTCTTTCTTTCTCATATGCGAATCTGCCTTCATTTCGGTTTCTTCTCTATTCGATGTTCCTCCCTTGTTAATCTAGTCATTTCTATCCTGGTCACCGTTTCTCATGAGTCCGGGTATGCTCCATTTACCTCATACTCCATTTAGTCCATTTAAGTCATAAATGCATGACATGTGGCAAACAAATATCCGAAGGTTGAGATTAAAATCACGCTCCTACTCCCGTTTCTGTGCAATACACTTCTTCTTTCTATTGTCACTCACCCCTCATAACATGTTTCCTCTCCCGTTTCTCTCAATTATACCCCCCCTCTTCCTTCCATCGCATATTACTGCCATTTTAAGGAGTAATTACAAAATTCCATGAATCTATAACGTCTCCACCATGGATGTTGAATTTGTTTTGATTCTATACCAAATAGATTAGTATAACGTCTCCACCATGAATGTGAATTTATTGATATGAAGAATTTTTGAATCTGTCATGTGAACAATTGTTAATTTATTCATATGAAGAGTATATTCAAACTCATATGAAGAATTGTTAAAATCGATTAGCAAATCATGGATGCTCAATTTCCACAAACTGAAATTTTTGAATTAATTGTTGCTTTATTCTAAACGGCGGCGAGCGGTGACAGTAGAAAGAAAAAGTGTATTGCACAGAAAGGGGAGCAGTAGCGTGTTTTTCTTTTTAACAAATATGTAATCCTCAATTTTAATCTCAACCTCAACTCTTGGATATTTGTTTGCCATGTGTCGTGCATCCATGACTTAAATGGACTAAATTGAGCATGAAGTAAATGAAGCATTTCTGAACTCGTTTCTCATACATTTATCTCTGCATAGAGCATTGATATTTCTCACTATGGGATTTGGCTCTAAAGAACTGCTCCTTAAAACACAGCCTCGGGGTTTGAATGAATTGGAACCAAATAATTATGGATTTATGTACTAATAAAAAGAAGCAAAAGGAACCGGATTCATGTATTTTTCATACAATCAATATAAAGAAATCAATTATGATATTTAAATTAAAAAATTGTGAAAATACATACAACTCTAACTTAAGAAATTGGGATTCAATGGTTTGTGATTTTACCCATGGTTATTTGGATATGGAATCATTGACAGAGATGTCTATGGAAAGGAATTATATTGTAAATCAATGAGTTCGTGAATAGAAACATGTTTTTATTTGTCAAAAAAAAAAAGAAACATGTTTTTACATAACTGTGAATCTTTTCTACTAGGTGCGATGAATCATTTCATGTATCGGGTCTTCATCTTCTCACATTTGCTTATGAAAATCTATATTCCTTAAAAAAAACTGGAAATTAAAGTTAAACACGATGAGGAAGATGCAAGCCAGCAAGGGCATGGTGTGTGACCACGAGGCAAGGACAAAGATACACGCGCATGTAGACAGAAGAAAGGTGTACCACGTGCAGTTTTAAAGCTAGAATTGATTAGAGTAGTTGATTTTAATTGAATGGTCAAGATTAGTTCCTTTCATCTCTCATAATAAGAACTCCTCTCATTTGATACATCCCCATATATATACACACAACTAAATGTAAGATGATATTATTGACTTCCCAATTTTTAGATTAAATCATGTTTCATTTTATAAGTGTTTTAGAAGCTCATGGATGTCCATAAGCAACATCCTCTCCAAGAAGCTTACCACACCTTGCTTGTAAGGCGTCATTTTATCAAAGTCAAAATCCATGACAGCGATAGGATCACTCACCCAACATAAAGGAAACCTCAACTCTCCATCTACCTTCACAACAGCTTCAACACATCCCTTTGCCATTGCACCCTAACAAACGTCTCCCTCCAATCCCTTTTAAAGTTAGAAGCGTAAGGAAGAAACAACTTCTTACTAGGGTGGGAACTAATAGAAACCCAGGATATCTTGTCCACGCACTTCGTGTTGTAGAAATGAAAGAAGACCCATATAGAAGGCTCCAGATCTAAGGCATCGCAAAGAACCTCGAAGCCCCCGAATAAACGCCTAATTATTGGGCTGGATCTGAGATGGTGCCACGTTGAGGTACTTCAACACGTCCATCTCAAAGGGGGTGAATGGAATCCTCACACCTAAGTCCTCCAAAACCATGATGTACATGTGAAACATCTCGTCCTTAACCCCCTTTGAGCGTTGAATGCACACTTTCTCACCAGGAATCCAGGGCGTCATAATTACATCCTCCTCATGATCGGAGGACGAGATAGGTAACTTTCTCCAGAAAAAGTTGATGCGCTTCTCGTCAGTGTACATAGATACTGGCTAGAGAACATCCTCAGAAAATGTTTCCATCTCTGAATCACTCGATGACATAAGATATACTATCTTCCTTCTACAGAACGGTATTGGGGGAGAATAAAGGCAAATTTCCCTCCTATGGAGTGATCCTGGAGTAGAATAAAGGAAAACACAATCATTATCACTATTGTCGGAATCGTCACTCTCATTATCACTAGTACTCGACAACCGACCTAACAACGAGTGACCAAAGTACCTCTTCTAAAAAAATTCCAGTTAATCAACCCATCATGTCTCTTTGCATGTCTCATACTATCCATCCATAACCTAGATTTTTCCTCAGATGTAACTGGAGCTATATCCCAACCTATCTCATCACATTCCCTAATCAAAACCATGGCTACAAAAATGATGCAGAAATTAAAAAAAAAGGAAGGATGGAGGAACGAAGGAGTACCTAGATAAAATGAAAAGCTTTGAAAGAGGAGTTACATGAAACAATCAACAAACTGGATATAAGAGAAGGTCTATGAAGGTGAGAAAAACCACAAGAAGGGGGGGTTGAATTGTGTGTTTCAAAACTTCTTCTTTTACGTTCAAGAACTGTTCTCAGGTTCAGAGTCTGAAGGGGTTCAGAGTCTGATTGAGTTCAGAGTC
>Ga0228710_1001369_pt1 | contig 36389 bp, 13 predicted proteins | sample MedpolnodulmetaG_FD_177995 | JGI IMG/M metagenome (GOLD analysis project Ga0228710, IMG submission 177995) | Root nodule microbial communities from Medicago polymorpha collected in Santa Monica, California, United States - pink nodules | ecosystem: Host-associated > Plants > Roots > Nodule...
GTCCAGACTCATTTACCGTACCAGATCATTTCTATCAGTTTACTCATTCAGCAGGTGGCGGACGCGCAAAATGCTCTTTCATGCAACTTGTGTGGTTGATTAGTGCGTGGATAATCTGGAATGACAGTAATCAGCGATTGTTTAACAATTTGGATAGCTCTATTGACCAGTTGTTGGACAAAGTAAAGCGGTGCTCTCTTTGGTGGCTAAAAGCTAACAATGTTGTATTTGTTTTTGGTTTTCATTTGTGGTGGTCAAGTCCTTTGGCTTGTCTGGGACTTACCTGTCTTTGATTAACACTATTCTTTTGTAATTATTTGGGAGCTCCTTCGCACTACTTGTGATTGGGTGAGCTCCCTCCTTATTAATATATAAGTTCCATTTTTGATTGTCCAAAAAAAATTTGTAATTTTAACACCAAAATATAATTTTAGTTTGGTTTGAAGTTCACAAAAATGTTAAAGCAAATTAAAACTAGGAACTAATAATAAATAAACAGATTAGTTTACACTTTACACTTCAGATTTTATTCATAAAAATCAATTTTTGTTCTATATACGGTGGTTTATGGAACATTTTCAAGTTACATCACAAAAATGGAACATTTTCAAGTGGGCCCCACAAATGGCGGTGGTGCTAGTTGTAATATGTTGTGTTCCTAATAATAGAAGCATTTTGCAGCGTTAAAATTCTTGCGTCCTCGCAGGAATGATTGTTGAAAAATTGTGTGATGGCAAAAGGTCATTGGTTCATTGAATTCGATGGATATGGCCTACCAAAGCAATCCAGCTGTTTCATTACCAACACCAACTACTTCTTGGTCCCTCAAACAAACTACCAAATCAGCATATATATCCCACAAAATGAAACAAAACGGTGCTAAAGACTAAAGAGTCCCCTAATGTTTTATTCAAAAACAAAAAAAAAGTCCCCTAATGTTTGTTATAGATATAAAAAATTTATTGTTGTTTAATCGTGATTAATCTCTATTGTGGAACATATGAGACATAGAACTGATGTTTTTTTTACTTTTGACCAGTTTCTTTTATACACGAAAGTAGAATTCTAGAACATAGAAATCATGGAAATGTTAATTTGATGTTTTTAAACTTTTATGTAAATTCATGAAATACGTGTAAATTATAAAAAAAAAAATGGAACTAAGAAAGAAATATAGATAAATGTGTACGTCATTGTGAACATAACTTAATTGACTTGCATATAAAATAGAATTATCGGAAAAAATAGAGATAAATACGTGTATTATGTGCACATACAAGTCAAATAACATAAATAATTAATAAAAAGGCACATAAACAATTTGAACATTAGCTAATAAAAAAAAAGGTCTTATTAACCGATGCCCCGGAGACACTGGTTAAGAAACTAAAAGTAGAAAGAAAACTTATAATTTACATTTAAAATAGCAGCTTTTTAACTTTTAAAATATAGAATACACAATTTTCAATGAATTATTTCCTTTTATAATTCCTTAACCAGTGCCCCGGGGTATCGGTTAACATTTCCCTAAAAAAAATGTCATTTTAACTTGTGTCTTTAGGAGATAAAATAAAGGATTTGGATCATCTCCTACCATTTTTCTCATATTGTTAGTGTTGCAATAATTTGTACCATTTAGCCTACATGTTTCTTCTCTCTTCTTTGTTTTGTTTTTCTTTGCGAGTCAATCAACCATTGGATTAAAAAAAAAAGTGTTGTTAGTGTTGCAATAATTTGTACCATTTAGCCTACATGTTTCTTCTCTCTCCTTTGTTTTGTTTTTTCTTTGCGAGTTAATCAACCATTGGATTAAAAAAAAGGATGATTGGACAAAAAGAGCATGAGATGATTCTATTTTTAAAATAAGGAGTTAAAATGTACCCAAAAAAAGGAGTTAGAAAATAAATTCAAAGAATCAACTTGAGTTTGTCTGTTATAGTTGGCTTTAGAACTCAGTTTGGTTTGAACTTAGTTTGGTCTGTGTTGGTGTGCTCCGCTCAAATTATCAAGTTCATCGGTCCTCTTGAGATATTTGGTGGTGTGGTTTTGATCTTTTAATTAGTCGGTCGTTGATTTTTCAATCAGATAAGAAATATTAAATTCCCTCAAAAAAGAAAAAAAAAGACATATTAAAAATAAATTGGTATTGAAATATAAATGGTTTGAAGTGCAATTTCTATATTTGCCTTAACTAAAGTGCCACTAGCAATATTCAATTCTCCGGTATCACATGCGCCTATTGGTCTAAATGGGCCCGCTCCAGACTGGATCTAGCTCCAGAGCCAACGGACACTACACTGTACATTCTGTTTCTTTTCAAATTAAGAAAGTTTAAGGCAAGTAGGGTGTCTGGTAATAATATAACTAAAGTGCTCTGCATCTAATCTATTTTATCTATTTTATGTACCAAATAATAATCACTTAAAATGTTACTCCCTCTGCTTCATGTTATTTAAAGTGGCACATTTTCTTTTTAAAAGAAAAAGTCACACATTTTTTAAAAACAATCAAGAGTACTAATTTTATGATAAAATAAAATAGACTTTATTTAACCAAATTATTGGTTAAATAATCATATGATAAAACAAAATAAAGTGGCACATTTTCTACCTCCACTCAGATGATAATTCAATATACTTCTTGTAGACATAAAAAAGTATACAAGTTATCTGAGTGATACATCTTAAAACTTCTAACATTATCTTAAAATTTGGAACATTAAATTTCCAAAAAGAAAAATAGATTTAATAATACATTCGGTCTATGTAATATAATTTATTTTTTACTTTTAGTCCCTCTAATTTTAACCGACAATTTTAATCTCTCTATTTTGATAATTAATCAAATATCGTCCCACCATTTATCGTCTCTCTAAAGTATGTTGATATCAAGGTCTTAAGTTTTGATTCTCTCGATGTCAATTTTATTGGGTTAATCTAAACAAAGCTTTACTCTGACTTTAAATAAACTTCTTGTAAATGGGCAGTAGAATTTGACTCATCAAATTAATCGGTCATTGTCCAGATACCAAGTTTTTAAAAAACAAAATAGTTTGAAAGTAAACAATTTGTTAAAATTTGAAAATTGTAGAAGGTAAGATAAAGGTTGCAAGAGAAGAAAAACCATAAAGTTTAGTGAAACAGTGTTTAAGACAATATAAATAATTCAAATTGTGAAAGATGTAAACAAATGAAAAAGAATGAAGGGGTTTAAATGAAACAATAAAAAACTTGAGGGATAAAACGGCTTAAGTAACGACTTAAGAAATTAGACTGACCTCAATTGAAAAATAACTCAAATTACAAGGACTAAACATGTGATTAAGGCCTTTTTGTTTAGCCTTTTTCTTATACATAGGTGTTGAATCGCATAGGAGCTCAACATATGGGAAAATAAAATAATAGAAAAAATGATTTTAGAATTGATAGAGTGAAGATGTTTATTCCAAATAAGCATGATGATAGGTTGGTCGGGAATGTGAGATGAGAAATTACACTTCATTTTCGTCTTCGATGAATTCGAGTATATCCGCTTCATCCCCGTGCCAATAGTAAAATCATGGTTTTTTTTTTTTATTTTAAAAAATGAAGTTTTTTCAACTTCAAATCTGAATTCACGCCAAACGTAAATTTTTTCCAAAACCTAAACCTGCTATTTGAAATTAATTTTTACCATTTTTATATTAATCTAATCCATTTGAGTTAAGAAATCATCCAACACCATGCATATTCATCAATTGCAACCAGGAAATTTTTTAAAGTGATTAAAAGTTTAAACATATCTAGATCAATAGCTAATACAACCAACTAACAACTAATATGAAATACCTTAAACAATATCAAAATAATTTTAATTAATATCCAACTGTACTTAATATTAGGTTCAAATGTAGTATTCTAAACATGACACTTTATCTAATAATGAAAGTTTAATAAATTAATGGCAAGAGATTTACACAATAACTTGTAAGAATGGGTAAATATAAATCTCAATTAAATTATGAGTAATTATTTAAGAAAATGAGATTTTGTGCCTATTAAAGCAACATTATTTAACAAATTTGACTTTTTTGCTAGGTAAGTAAAAGTTTATATTTTCAGCCGTATTTTTCCCTCATTATTTATTGATTTGCCATTTTTTGACACGAAGATTAATTTTTATAATTGAACGCAAATGATATTCAACTAATATTTTACTAAATTTGAGGATAAAAAACGAGTATGATCAGTTGAACTTGATCTAACGGCTAATGGTGGCCCAAGATATGATAGGACCCACTTAACAAATATGCGACCCATGATCAATCATCAAGTTTCCTTTCTGTTGCATCATCACCGTCAAATAACATCAAAGTCCCTATATAAACCTTTCATCACACAGTTTCTCAAACACTCTCACTCTTCTCTTTCTCTCTCAACAAACAAAACAGAGAGAAACAAACACAGTGTGCTTTCAAACTTTCAACTTTCAATATGGATCGTAACAATCTCTTCACTCTCGCATTCATCTGCATTATCGTCGCCGGCGTCGGTGGTCAGTCACCTTCCGCTGCACCAACCACCTCACCATCAACTCCGGCCGCCACCACTCCTGTTTCATCTCCTACCACACCAGCTCCCGTTGCTTCTCCCAAATCATCTCCTCCAGCTACATCCCCTAAAGCTGCTGCACCTGCTCCAACAGCCACACCTCCGACGGCTTCATCACCACCGGCGGTGACACCAGTCAGCACTCCACCACCAGCACCAGTTCCAGTCAAATCGCCACCCACACCTGCTCCAGTCAGCTCACCACCAGCAGTGACACCAGTGGCGGCTCCGACCACCACACCGGCGGTTCCAGCTCCAGCACCAAGCAAGGGAAAGAAGAACAAGAAGCACGGTGCTCCAGCACCATCACCAGCGTTGTTGGGTCCACCAGCACCCCCAGCAGGAGCACCTGGACCAAGCGAAGAGGCATCTTCACCTGCACCCGCTTCTACCGCGAACGATGAGGTAAATCTTGTTCGTCTTTTGTTTTTGTCTTTTCTTTGTCGTTTCTATATTTAACATAGTACAATGTAGTTCAGATCTGTTACATGCATATCCTTGTTTTCACTTTGTGTTCAGTTTGTGTTTTTTTTCCTAACCAAAATCTAAGAACAAACGGTAACTTGAACTCAAAAATCTAAGTTTAAGGTGTGCCACGCGCCACCGTTGACGGTGGGTTTAGTTGGACTCACCTTATTAAGTCTGAAAAAAAAATGGTATTTTTTTTACCATAAAAAGAAGAGTTATTGGTAAAGATAAATAAATATATAATGTATTAATGTTATTATATGAGCTGTCATTTTTGTTTTCTAGTGTATATTTTTTCCATCCAGATCCAAAGATGAATAAAATAAAATAAGGTTATAAAGATAAAGTGTGTACTATCTGCCTTTTATTTAGAAAATATATTCATAGTTTTGGATTCACGTAAAGCAAAGAAAAGTAATTCCATTAATTAAAAAAAAAAAGTAATTCCTAAATAGACATATACCATTCAAAACAAATATATTGTTCATATAATGGCATTACTTTATTATTATGCTAATTAATAGTTACTGATCTGTGTACATACTTTAAGCTGTATGTACATGATATTATTTTAGATGGCTTTTAATAATTTGATTGTGTTGAGAATTATACACGATATCCAATATAAATATAAATTTTTATTTTCTCAAAAATATGAATTTTTGCTAGGAGGCTTAGATGTAATTATAGACTAATAGTAATTATTATTAATTAGTTATGTCGTATGATTATAAAACAATGTGGGTTTAATGTTAATTGGACCAAACAAATCTTGAAATTTCTTTGTTCCATTTTTTTCAGAGTGGAGCAGAAACCATCAGGAGCTTGAAGATGCTAGGAGGCTTAGCTTTGAGCTGGATTGCTGTTGTTTTATTCTTCTAGTCTGTCTAGATATAATTCCTTGATCTTTATTATCACACTCTTGTATTATTTCTTTCCATCCTTTTTTTTTATTCTTATTTTTGGCTATTTTATGGGTACACGATGCACTACATTACATTTATTTACATTTGTTACCTTGAGACATCTATGATACTATTAATTTTATCGTTATTCTTTTTTGAAAATGTTGTGGTCATTATTTTATTCTTGGTGAAGATTGTTGTCATTATTATGATATCTAGCATTTGTTTCGGTTTGTCTTATTTTACGTCATTAATCTTGTGAGTATGTGACTGCTTAACGGAAGAAACACCAGACAAACATGTCTTTCTATTGTATAGATCTAAATTTTGGATAAAATTGGGTACAAATTGAGTTCCTATGTATAGATCTATGTATGTTTTAAAACGGCCTCATAGCATTGTAATAACTTGATTTATGATTTTGCAACCAAAGGAACGAGTGCTTAATAATACAGTATGTTATCCAGTTAAAATTTTTATTTATACATTCCTAGGATTTTCATTCTCAAGGGATCATGTAAATTTTGTATGAAAATACCAATTTTCCCTACCGATTTTTTCGAAGCAGATACTTTTATTTTAACAAAAGCAATTGTTTGCGAGCAATACCATCCTTAATACAAGTGGAGATATAATAAATGCTCTAACATCCAATATAAATCCTCTAAAAAAAAAATCCAATATAAATGCCTCTCACTAACGATCTCTTCTTCTGTTTCACCACGGATAAATTCAAGATCTTTTTCTTCCCTTTTCCTTTATGCCATTCTACGAGTTGCATTTGTTAGATTATCATCGTGACATTGATGGTGTTGATGAATCTGAGATGAGTGTATTTGAAATCAAATAACCAGCAATACCATCTTCTTTTTAATCCAAATTGATTTTAGAATAACCGAGAGACAGTGTTAATATGAGAATAATATTTAAAAACAAGCTCAAATACAAGTGAATTACAAACATAAAATGTACACGGGACACTGGCGCATATGTGGATGAGATAATATTACCAGGAAAACCATTTCAAACACGATTTTATTACAAACTATAAAATGTACACGGGACACTGGCGCATATGTGGATGAGATAATATTATTCGTCCGGGTGTTCCAAGTTAAACTGAAGCTATCAATGCAAGTGAATTATTATATCTCTTAAAGGAGTTAACCCATGTTTTAACAGAGATAACTTCAAATATACTTCGGAAGATACAGTGTACTCCATCTCACAAACAGGAATGAATGTACAATATGACCCAAGATTATGAAATGTCATTTATCTGGAAATTGCAAGTTATATTCGATCTTTTCGATTGTTCAATTATTAGCACTTGCATAGCTGTGTGCCTAGCTTGTGGTTGTAACATTGCGGAAAACTACAATGGCGAAGGTTGATTTCTTAGACACATCCCCAGTGCAAAGAGTAGAAAGTATGAACATTTCTCAGTAAACAACAGGTTAAATGAAATGTAAAAATTACAATATAAGGTATTGTATTTCAATCTTATGATGCCACCTTTTGATTCACCTGTATATTACAATATTCACAAACAAAAATTCCTTTACGGGGATAGAATACCTAGAGAATTCTTTTTGTATCTCTGTGAGGGTTCAATAATCACTGGATATTGTGGACACTGATTTCTTTCAAACAAAAACCTTGACCAGCTCAGTGACTGGTTTGCATTAACTGCTCTTGATAGCAAACGAACATGCTACTGGGACTAATGAAGCATGGCATTAAACAGCCATAGCATAAACTTAGCTCATAATGGCTGGAGTTCTTGCTCAGAAACAGCCGCATCAACAGGTTTATATGAATGCGCGCTTTGCCGTCTTTTTTTCCAAATAAAGAATCCAAATATTGATAATCCTAGAAGCAATGTAAGAAGAACAGCTAGGCCCACAATCATGTAATGTCGCTGCCACCAATTCCTGAACCATTTCAGTAAAACGTGTTAATATCTCAAGTGGTTGCAGACACGTTGGATTCAAAAAATGAGAAATGTTGGGATAGACACTGCTCAACATAGGCATTTGATTCAATAAACATGTGCAAACAATACATGTACAAGGTTGTGGAAGTCAGCTAAAAGACTTCTCTTAAAATAATGCTTTTGTTCATGCCAACCTAATCGAATGCCTCTGTAAGAATTTATATTCAACAATACACCACATACACTTCTATCACTCCAGTGATGACATGGCAATAGAACGGATGCAACATTCGCCCCAAAGTATAAGGGTTGTAGCCTGGAACTACCTATAGATAAACCCCATATCCCAACTCATCCAATAAATAAAAGCTCGAAGACTTTGTAGGCAACATTAAACAGAAGATTCTGAATCCATCCAAGATGAGTACGTGTAATTTCCAACTTATTGTCACGACTCAAAAGTTTCAAAGCTCATTTATCTTTTAAATGTTTGCTTGATGAACTAATAATAGTATTATAACAAAAAAAACTATTTAAAAAAAAAAATTCAGACCGGAGGAATTTGAAGATGAAGACTTGATGATGACTTTGAACTTTGAAAATTATTTGCGGAAGAGGATTAGAGATATTTGTGTTTGAATTGTTTTTTATTTTATTTTTTTGTCGTAATTTTGAAGTCTTTTTTTTCTTCTTCTGGTAAGTAGCCTAGTGGCTGGATTCACACACTTTAAGCATGGAGAAGTGGGGAATCCGGGGATCGAACCCTGGCCCCTGCATATTATTGTCCTAGCAGCTACCAACTGAGTTGTACTTATATGACGTAATTTTGAAGTCTTAATGAGAAATGGTTATTCATTGTTTATGACATTATGATTGAGACAAATGATAGTGTCTATCAATCAAGTCCATGGTTTTCGACATAAAATCGTAGTCTTTGGTGTTTTATTCATTTCTGCTGTATTTGTTTTGTGCGGGTGTGTTAGTTGTTAAGTTTATAAATTTGCTTCCACCATAGGCCGTTACGCCATCCGCCATATGTTTATGGCATGTTTTTGGCTCGCCACCATAATCTGCCATCCATCAATGAAAACACAGAGTACAATCTAAGTAAGGAAAAAACGCAAAATTGACATACATAAAGGGCCTGTTTGGATAAACCGCTTATTTGCAACTTAAGGCAAAAGATAAAATAATGTTAAATTGTTTTGTATATGCTATAAGTTGTTTTTATAAGCTATATGAAGAACTAACAAAAATAAGTTGAAAAAAACTTAGATAAATAAGCTGTTTTCATAAATTCTCTCAAACAGTCTCACAAAACTTATGCTAGTAGATAAGCTCAAATAAGTCAATTCAAACAGGCCCAAAATAGATGTAACCCACATGTATGTGGCATATCCATCTATAAAAAGAGGTAAAAATCTTTACCATTTAATTTTGCATGACTCATCAAGATTAAGACCCCTCTTGCTCCCATTACACCTCAGTCAACTTTTATATGAATACATATTAGAAGAACATTGATATATGCAAGCGATAAACATCAATCAACTTTTTAACATGAAAATGAACTTTAAAATATGTCCAGCCTTATTCCACTACCTTTTCCTTTTCACTTATTTATCTCTTATATACCACATTTGTATTCATTCGCTAAAAGAACATCTTCTATCTTTCAAAGAACTATATCTTTTAAATCCAAAACATAATTTTTTTTTTATTTTCACTGATTCAAATTGAACCATTTGTTGCATAATTGCATATGTATATACATGATGTGCATATGTATGGAAGGAAAAAGTTTCCAAGAGTAAGACATTTCTCCATTAAAAAAAAACTAACCTTTTTGATGGAGGCGTAACATTCCAATCAATCAATTTATAACTTCTGAAGGCATCGGGAAGTTGCATGCGGTGTTCAGCAAGCCGGCCAATTATATTCTGCGCATAGAAATCACTGTCATATGGGAAGTCTCCAAACAAATGAAGATGCACAATTGTCAACATACCATTGCAGTTGAGTTAGAAAAGTAATCAGCATATGGCCTCGGGGTTATGGTCCATCTAGAGAGAGAATCATTTCCAGAAGATGTAAAATTCACTAAGTGGATCTGTGGACATCCACACAAAGTGTTATTACCAATTTATCATAAAGTAATCATAAAGCATGATGGACATATACAGGAAATGCATAGTTTATATGAGCATTTTGAAAAAAATTCATCATGACTTGAACTTTAAACTTAGGACTTCTACCACAATTTGAAACCCATCCTACAACCCGACCAGCTGCCTAAATACACACATATATAGTTAATCAAACTTGAAGTTGTAATTATACAATAAAATGTTTGTGCAGCATAGTAATTATTTTCTAACCTGGGAAGTATTAACATTTAACTCGTGAGCTATAAGTCCAGCCAATTCTGTAAGGCGAGGCTTCATATCATCGTAGCTGATATTAAATGAAACTGCTATTGTTATTTGTGCGATTTGGAATTCACCTGTGCATTAAATTGATTAGAGCATGTCAGTCAGCAATAAACATACACATTGAAAGATGTATATGTTTCTGAGACATAAAAAGTATGATGAACTATCTTTCTGAGACATACAATCCCCGAGCCATGTTAAGAGATGATGTCTCTAATACAACTCTAAATTAAAGACGAGAAGCTTATCATACCTGGAGGTACATTATGTTGTGACACAGATGGAGCAACTGAAGGATCCACTGATTTGGTTGAATTTGTTGCTTCTGTATTTGGAGGCATTGGTGGTGGGGCACTGGATATCTGCAGTCTCTCCCATAACTCAGAACAGTTGGTTTTCCAAAAACCAATTTTTGTTTGCTCGCGATCATACAAAACAAGAGTGTTTCGGACGACAATACCTGTGCGAAAAAATGACATCGGAATAAGTATTGCAGAAACCTATCTCATAGAAGCTAGCTACATAATACAAAATCAGGGTGGAACAATATTTCACATCAAGGCAAAACATGAAATGGCATAAAGTTACCAAAAGAAATGAAGTTACCTCCTAAAAGAGTAGTTGGATCCTTTCCATTTTGAAAAATTCCCAGACAATATGCACCTCTTACTTTTGAATGCTTCACGAAAAGTTTCCCCATGAAAAATGGAGATAATCAAATCAGTAAATTTATTCAATGATTACACCAGTCTCTAAACACGGTTAAACATACAAATGATCCTATATAATTACCCGGAACATGTAATTTTCAGGTGATAGTGAGTACTTGTGACCATTTCCAAATACCATGTCAACTACTGGAAAGGTTTTAGAGAGTTGTGACACATCACTGAAATACAGGTAAACACAAACTGTTAGTTAAGCAGCAATGATAGAGTGACGCGAACTCATAATTTTATAGACATACATTCCAGCACCAGAAAAACATAAATCATTATAATTTGGATCTGGACCGCTGATTTGATTGAAAGATTGAAGTTCCTTCACAATCTGCAATAGGATAAAAAATTAGAGTTATCAGGTCAATACAACTCTGTTTTTGTTTTTATTTTAAAAAGATACAATTCTATTGTTATCATTTTTTGACTTGAAATGAAAGAAAATAAAATTTAAACGAAAGCCACTATAATAGCAAAATGAAAAGCTTCAGATCTCTTGGTATTTTTTGGGATCACAAACGAAGACACCGTTGATGAAGCCCACAATTAACAAGTTTGTGATTCCTCAAACTTCTAGAAGTCACGAGTGCCAAAGTAAGTGTATAGGCACACATGTTATGTTTATTTAAATGAAGAAAACCAACAATGATTCATGGATCATCTATGCTATCAAATGAAATTTTACAGGAAGGCTATGAACAGCATCAGCATCAATCTTAACAGAGAAACAAAGGCTAAAAAACAAACACAAAGGTTGGCACTTAGCAGCAAATCCACATAAAGTATTAGAGAAACCATCAAAAAACTTAACAAGATATATATCCAGTCTTATATGCAATGATTTTAATAGTATGAGGAAAAACTAAATAAATCCTCAAAATACAAGTGAATCAGATAAATCTGCAACAAATTCCTAAGAAATATCATCTGGAAAATAATTAAATATGTTTAAACCCTTCAATTGCACTTATGCCTTGGCAAGGCTGGAATGTGTTCAACAGCAATATCGTAAAATGATTCACTAACAATAGCATGCAGAAGTGGCTCCCCACAAGTTTCACTTTTTCATAGAGATGCTTATTTAGTTGTATATTGAGTATAGACTCATTGTCAATTTATTCTAGCTCCATGCATGATAACACGAGACTCACAAATTAGAAAATAATTTGAAAGTGCCAACAAAATGGCAGGTGAGATTGAAAAATGAAAATCCAAAAGCTTCAATAAGAGTATTTAAGAAAGAACTTACAGCTTCTTTAAATGCAAGAAATGCTTCTTCCGGTAGGTATGCATAAGTTGTACCACTATCCAAGACCGTTCCATGTTTTCCATCAAAAACACTTGGGTTTAGAGTCAGCCGCTTCCCCGCAACATGTATCTCCTTCAAATCAATATTGTAATAGGGACTGTCGCCACCCCGAAACTAGAGTAAATGTGTGAGATTAATAAAATGCATTCGTTGTGAAAATGCATTACATCTCAAATTCACAAAATAAGAACTTTGAAATACACACCTGCGCACAGGATCCGATTGTGCAAAGACCATGTCTGACGGGGGAGATATGCCACCAAGAACCATTGCACCCCCACCAATATCCATTCCACCATAGCATAGTGAGAATGAGTCACTAACTACATTTTTGTCAACCAGCTGATCCATGATACTAAGATCTCCTCGGCCCAAACCCATAATGCCATCAGCATGCTGACTATAAAGATCGCCAGTCTCAACATTTTCACAACCAAAAACAGCACGCTGTGGAGCAAGCTCGCTCTGATTTCCAAAGGATATGACATCCTCTCCAAGGACACCACTGCTAGTACTCATTTCAGCATACTGTCTCTCATAGACACATTGCCTCCTGTCATTGTCACAGTTGCAATCCAATGTGCATTTGACAGGTTGATAGGTGCTTGACAAGTCTGGCTGAAACTTCGGATCCTGTTTAAGTAAAACAGATACAAATCCAAGATAAATAGGACAATTAACAAATGACATATCCATTGGTACAAGTTTTAAATAAAACCATTCTTTTGCATCTCTTCCACCATGACATTGATGGTATTGAGAAACACAACACAAGGGAAACATAAGTATTCTACTGCATGAATAAGAGCATAAATCAAATGGGTTACAGTAATTTTTTCAAAGCATTTAACTTAGCATATTATGTTCAATTATATAAGCTTTTTTAAAGACTTCAATAGTCTTTTTATGAAAATATAACACATTCATTTGATCAGAAATTCTACTTGAAAGTCTTTATTGTCAGGGACGGAGCGAGGTATATGAGTTTTGGGGCAGCCGCCACCCCCAACAATTTCTAATACTATAGGACCCTATATATGTATGTGGGGCTTGCCACCTCAGCCACATGAGTTCATAAAGGATTATCTAAAGAATCATCACATCTTTCAAACTAATATATATAATAGAATATAATACCAATATATTTTATATATTATTCTTACAATTGTACAAAGAGATGAATAACCGAGTTGCTTATGAGCATTTGGAACTTTTTTTTTTCCTTCTTTTCAAACAAAAGATGATTTTATTTAAAAGTTAAAATATAGTACTTAACTTCTATGTAAAATAAGATGATTTTGTCAATTAAAACAACTTAAATAAAATATAGCTTAACTTAACTTTCAAACATAATCATTATAGTCACATTCTCTCATTTCACAAAACAAATTGTGTGGAGTTACACATTGTGTGTTTGGTATTATAGTAAGCTTGTCAAAATTACGGTGATTTACTGTAATTTCAGTAAATCTAACTTTAGTTTAAAGATGCATAAGACTTAACTTTCATATTCCACAAAATCTGTTTACTTTGATGAGGTTATTACAATAATTTTTCATGCTCTACAACTATAAGTGTAAAACAAACAAAATATGAGAGAGCAAATCATGCCTCATTATTTCTGCCGCCCCCCTCAAGAATATTTTCTGGCTCCGTCCCTGTTTATTGCAGTGTGCAGCCTTAAACAAAGTCAATGGACCCAGGACTTCAAGGTCTTGAATGGGCAAAAATGTCAAATTAAAATTACTGTATATTTAATAAATTTGATGAAAACATAAATTAATAATTAAGTCCTATTATAACTTTACTTAGCACGCACTCACATGATATACTTTTGTGTGTGTGGGTGTGAAGTGTTACATGGGAGAGTATGCTCTCATGACTCACGAGAGAAATAAATTGTAACGACTTGACCATACAGTACAATATAATCAATCAAGATCAGATTTAATTAAATTTATATAATATAAATCATCCTGTTGAAGGTGAAGTACTTTCACCTCTTATCATATATGCCCTCTAAATATATATATAAACAAGTTGTCATGTTGTATTTGATTAACATACTAAAAGCAAGAGAAGCTATAACATAGGTTACCGACTTACATCGAGGGTGTGCTTGCTAAAAGTAAAAATAGCAAAGTAGAAATTAGAGGGGGTATACTACTATTATTAGCTTAAATTACACTTCCCTTCCTTGAGAAATGCTCAAATTACAATTCTCACCTTTCTAATTTTCAAAATTACACACCTTTTCCAGAGAAAAATGTGCTGCATTTTCGTGTGTCTGTATGTTATTAACTGCTTAGCAGTAGTGAACAGCTAGAAACGAGTCTCATAATGGCATATTTCTTCTTTATATAACTTTATTGATTGTAGAATTTTAGAAGTTAAGATGGATTTTTGAACATTTCTAATATCAGCTTTGGAATTTCACCATTAAATATTAATTTCAATTACATTAAAGTGAAGTGGTGTATTGAGTATAAAAATCACATTCAATTTAATTTTTCGAAAAGAAAAAAAAAATGCGGATTTAAGCATCAATTAGACAATTAGGGTAGAAGAGCAAAACATATCCATATTATTATTACCTCCAACTCTTAAAACGAGTCCAAATATATTATCAATCTTCACTCCTCCATTTTACACCATTAAATTTTTACTCCTACCAAGCACAGCATCAATACCCATAACTTGCAAGTTCCTCAACATCATACCAAACTATCCTATAACACCCTGGTGCATAGTTCCTAGCTATGTATGTACAAATCTTAACATATCTATTCTTTTTTAGCATGTAAACCATCACTTCCATAATTAACGGAATACACGCAAGCATTGGTGTTAAAAGCAACCAACCAATCGAAGTGTAAACATTTCCCATTTTCATAACCACAATTCATCACATCAACAAAATAACAAAAAATTCCTTCACACAAACTAATTATCATTTTCCATTAGCAATTACACAGAGTCAAACTATGCACACATGAATCCAATAGAAAAGGCGAAAAAACACAACGGATCATTACCTGATGCCTACCACACTGTTCACAGGTAGAGCAAGGAACATACGTAACAGTACTCCCCGTATCAACAATAAGAGCAAACATTTGCGGAGGAGTACCGATCCAAAGTCTTGTTGTATAATATCTACACATTCAACAATTCAATAAAAAAATTCAATTAATCTCAAATCTAAGAATTCAATTAAGGAAATGCGAGTAACGATGAAGGAAGAAGGTTTACCCGTTAAGAAGAAGATCATCGTGGAGTCTCATACGAGCGTTAGGATGACGCTTCGATTCGGATCCATGAAGCTGGCGACGAGGATCGAGTGGTGACGTGGAGGAATTAGGAGTGGTTAGGTATAGAGGAAGAATCATAGCGTGGTGGCGGTTACGGAGGAATGCGGTGTCGACGGCGATGGTTTGGGTAATGTGGAGGATTAAGATTAGGATGAGGTGAGTTAGTGGCCGTGCCATGAGGTGGTGACTCGGGATGGAGGAACGATTTTGGATCCGAGTTGTTATTGTTGGAAAATGGATCGAAACGAGACAGAAAGAGAAGGGTGTGGTAGTGTGTTTCTCTCTGTTGAAAGGAGGGAAGTCCAAGTCAGCGTCTTCCTCAAGGAAAAATATATTGATATTGGTTTTCATTACTTTTTTTAATACTTTTTGCTTTTTTGGTTTATTTTATAATATAATATAATTCTTTTAGTTATATTATACTAGTTTAAATCACAAAAATACACCCTTAAAATAATTCATAATATTCTTTTTTAAATAGGGAATAAATTTAAGAGAGGACACTAAAAATAAAAACAGTGTCTAAAGAATTTTACCTAAATTTTGTCATTAATTTTAAGGACTTAACAATACTATCTTTTTAATTTGTCAAAAAAATACTATCTTTTTAATTCTTTGGTTTTCGATTTGACAACTATGTTGCGTGTTCCATTTTTTTTATTAGAGGATTGGGTTGTCTTAAAGTTGTCCTTTATTTTTATTTTTATTTTTTTTAATAGGTTGAGTAGATAGATATCTAGAGTTGTTCAAATTAAATCAAGTGATTGTGTTAGTGGTTAATAAACTTCACTTAAGGACGGATTATTTCAGAAAACCTAAATTGTAAGACAATTTTTGTCATACTTTATTTACTTCATGATCAAATTCTAGATACTAAAACCTCCTCATTCCTCTAATATTAGAGGGTTAAATAAAATTTGTTCAAATTTTTGTTTGTTTGCGCTACCACAAAACACCATTGTCTGATGATGATTTGAAGTTCACATTTATAGCTTATATGTTTGGTTGAGCTCCTAAATCTTTAAACGTGAGTTTCCAAGGGTCAATTATAGTTACCAATGAAATTTTTAACTTGACAGGAAGAAGCTCCAAATTGGAGCATCTAGATTTCGTGCGTCTAAAAGCGCTATGAAAGCAAAACCAAACATTGCAATACGTCTTGTCTTATCGTCTTATCTAGGGACGTGATAATCGAGTAAACTATCATGAAACCAAATATTTTGCTTATAGGTAACATTTGTCTCGATGTGTGCTACGAAATGCATGCAACATAATGTCCACTATTGTATAATATTTTGCAAATAAGCAATATTTTATTTTTGTTTGCGAACCTCCTTTTTATAGAGGTTTTGTACCTTAACATTGAATATTGATTTAGTACCTACTACCTAGAGTGTATATCCTGTATTGATCAATTACGAGTTATTGTTCCAATTTTCACTGAAGTGGTTTGTGCATGTTTCATTGAGATTGCATGCTTGATATTTGGTCTCTTATACAAGACACTCTTGTGCTAATCGTATTTTATACAGAAATGCTAATCCCTTCAAGAACTTATCGTGGGTAGACTTTTCAACCACTTGTCTCATCTATCTTTTCGTTAAATTCTCATTTCTCGACTCATCCACAAACATTTATCTAGCTCATGGGTGGTGTCTTGGGTTCTATCGAGTCAGTGCCGTTTGTTCATCGATGAGGTATAACCTCGTCTGATGCTCAAATCTCTTCTTAATTTCTATCATGGTTTGCTTTATGTACTCTCTACGATGTTGGGTCTCATTATATGGGATAACTAGTAAGTAAACCAACACATTATAACATTACAAGTAAAAACCTTCCTTTTTTACTCAAAAAGAAATCCTAGATATATAATAATTTAAACTTCATCGATTATTCTAGCCATCGATGTTGCGTCCACAGACTCGACCTACAATTGGCTTCCAACTCCGTTGTATTGGACCAAACGAGTTGTCACCAAATGTTTAACATACACTTCATTTAACCACAGTGACCATTGGATATAAATGTAAGAGTACACCTGCCTTCTGGCATCATAATAAACTCAAACAAAACAAATAGGAATATTTAAAAAAAGTAGGATAGAACTAAGGTTTGATCTCTAGCATGTCTCAAGTCATTTCAGCAATGCCTGGATGTTAAAAAAATCACATGTAATGATGGGGTGTGGATTGCAAACTACTGCCTATATAACGACCATAGTTAGAAGGAGTTGCACTAGCTGGCTGAGTGTATATAGATTGGCCAGGAACTTGATAATCATGTGCGACTGCAGCATAATGGGGATACCGGTCAGCAGTTCCTGCATATGCTGTCCTAACAGACGGAACCTGCCTACCAGTACCGACAGCTGAAGCACCACCACGGCCAGATGAACGAAGTGGAAAATGCCTCTCGTTAGGCCTTGGCCTCTTTGATGGTTGAGGACGTTTAAAAAAATCTCCACCTCTCCTTTTTTCTGTCTTTGCTTTCTCTAGTTGATGAACCCTTTTATGGAGTGTATCAAGTGGGTACTCGGATTCGAACTCGTATTCTTCAATGCACTTTATTACAATTCTCAGTGCGGCAAGCTCTTGTGCATTGGCATCAATCTACAACAGTAGTTAATTATTTTTTTGTTACTCAACAACAATAATTAAATGAGAATGTACATATATAAGCAATGCAGAACAAGAAAAAACAATAATGAAGATAGTCACTCAATTTGAATTTCACTCAAGCAACAAAGCATACCTTTGCAGTAGCAATATCACGGACATTATCAGCCTTTACTTGTGAATTTCTCCTTTGGTTTTTGAGGTATGTCCTCAGGAGGGGCACAGGTGAAAAGCTTTCTTGAAGCTTGAAGAGTTGAACAAAGTGTACAGCCGCAATGTGTTTCCCATTGTTGATTAAAGCTTCGATAAGAGCTGCATAAATAGTGAAAATTAGAATAATCAATATCTGAAAATTGTGTCACCGCCTAACAATATAATACCACAACAAAAGCAGAAAAGTATATGTCACGTGTGGCTATGCTTCGTCAGATAATCTAGCTATACTCCCCCTAAAGAAGACTACTCATCTAGTATAGGGGAGATATTTGACAGGACAATCCTTCACTGCAGACTTCACAGGTCAGTAGTTTATTAAAAGAACACCAACCTGGCACTTTGTGAGTTAAGCCAATAGAGCGGCAGAGCTCAGGTGCCGACCTATTCTGAGCAACTGCAGGTACAAGCTTGCAGAGTTCTTCTTCATCAAACTCTGAAGCAATCCTATAAGTAGAAAGAAGCTGCAAGAATGCCTCTGCTTCCAATGAATTTCCATTGGCAGCATCAATGTCTGCACTAGCTAACTTGAGCCTCCACTCATCGGCAATTGCCTTGGCTTGCTGCTTGGTTTCAGGGTTCAAAAGGTGATCTGCACCTGGGTCAGCCCTTGCCAATAAGCTGGCCATGGCTTCCAAAATTAGAATACAGGATTTGCGCTTGCCCTGAAGGGCAGCACCCACGTTATCATTTTGTTGGCTAGTTTCATTGTCGGGATAAAACCCCAATAGTAAATCAAGCACCAAACGTGCTGGATCAGTTGCACTTTCTAATGCAACAGAAACTTCTTCACGAAATTCAGACACTTTTTTCTTATGTGCCACAACATAATCCAGAAGGCCTGTCGCATCCATTTTCTCACAATAAACTTTCAAGTCTAGATGTGGCCTAACCTCAGTAGCCACACCTTCAGACTTTGCACCTGACTTATTAGGAGAGTCTTCAGGGGAGATGCTTACCTGATTATCTTTGTCCTCCCCATCATACACAAAATCAAAAGTTGTAGTCTCGTCATTTGGACGAGCCTCTATAATGGAAGCTACAGCGGCGTCTTTAAGCTCCTGCAAACGATCTAATAGATCTTGTTCTTTTGAAGTAACTGCCGCCTTTCTCTGTGTAAGTAATGTATTCATTTCTAATTGTTTCTCTTCATATTCCCTCTCCTTAGCCTGCAGCTCTTCATTTTTCTTGTTCAATGCCATCTCAAGGTCAGAGAAATGTTGCTTAATCTCATCCCATTGAACCTTATCCTCAGAAGCGCCCTTCTGAGCTTCCAATTCAAGAAACGCCTGAGCAAGCTGCTCAATCATAGACTCTTTGTTATTTTCATTGCTTTGCTCCACGTCACCCATATTCCTGCAGCTTAGCCAACAGCCTTTAAGAACAATTCAATTTAATTGTGATAAACTATTACAAAGGTTAATAACATGAGAATAAACAATAAGAAAGTAAGTCCATCTACACTCCTTTATCACAGAAAACCCCTTTTATCTGTATTTCTTTCTCACAATTTAGTATAATACTTAAGTGTATCCTCTACAACATCCCTCTTCATACCTTCATCAATCACTTTATCTAAAATCCTTATCAAAGCTTACATATCAAAACACTGAAAAAACTAATAGGTTACAAAACAATCTGGCAGCACTTTCCTACATATAAATTCAATCTTCAGCTAGTTAACGTAACATGGAAAGCTTCAGATGGCTTAGAAATATATTGTCATTGTCAACCACAGACTTTAGCACATAATTGCAGCCCTAAATTCTCTGGCGCAGTTCCTTTTGCAGGGGCGTCTATCGTTGCTGCAAATAGCGCTGGAATCGCATTCTCATGCGCTAAAAGATGGGGGAAGGAAAACTTGAAAAATAAAATAAATGAAAACCTAGAATTTCTCACTGTTTTTTGCCAGCCATTCTTCCTACAACTACTAATTCCGCTTACATTTTCCGGCAAGTGTGTGCTTTTTATAGCCACTCGCGTTCAATGCAACTTGGCAAGAGCTGCATATTTTTTGGCAGAGCTTCTGAGCTTTGTTGTTTTAGGATTTTAATTGTTAAAATGTGTTTATTAAGGGTATCTCCTCCCGCATCAACCATTCATAAAGAAAATATATCATGTATCATGATTTAAATATCAACAAGACGAGACAACAACATTTTCTTCCATAAAAATTTTCAGCTGATTAATAGAATAGGGCAAGCTTCAGGGGTTTTAAACTTTAAATGTTGAACCAAAATAATACAATTGCAGCATAAAGAAAACAAAATACCGCAACATTATGGTCGTAGCAAAATTCATTTGCAGTTTTGTTGCAGTTAGAAACAAAAATCACAAAAAAAAAAAAAAAAAAAAAAACAAACATTTAAAAAAAAAAAAAAAAACAACAAAAAAAAAAAGAAAACGAAACCCTACCATTTCAATAGAGCTTTGAAACCCACTAACGTATTTGGTGAATAAAAACAATAAACCTAATTGGTGTAAAAACGCAAAACCTAAACATTCAGTTAAAAATGTAGAAGAAACATGCGTGAAAAGAAAAATACCTCAGTTATGATGCAAGAAAATCGTTGCTATGCGAAACAAGAAGGTGTTGAGTCTTGTTTTAGCCCCAATTTGAAATTTTGGATGCGGTTGCGACGATTCAAAATCCTACTCTGAGCGGTGTATGTTTGAGGAAGAAAGTACAGTGGCGAAACAATATGTTGAAGAAAGGTATAAAACCTGGATATGCTCTTCGAACTTCCAAGAGAAGGGTAAGGGTTCTTTTGTAGATTGGTAAAAAATATACAAAAAAATCTATATAATTAATTATTTTTGATAGAAAAAATAAAAATATTTATTGGTTAGAATTTAATTTTCATATGGTACTTGTGAAAAAATTTACATTTTTTTAATGAAAAATAATAGTAATTACTTTTTTTTTAGAAGATTTGTAAGAAAATGTTAGTAATTATTAATTAGTTGTAACTCATCTGGGATTGGTCTAGTGGTTGGCTTGAGATGTTGGAATTTGCTTCTCTAAGAGTCTCAAGTTCAATTCCCTCTGGTGTCAATTTTGGTGGGCAAGTCCATACAGATCCTTGCTCTGGCTTTAAGTGGGGCCCACACAAGTGGACGATGAGATTGGTTCCCTTGAATTAGTCGATTCTTAGATCGGATATCGAGTTTTAAAAAAAATTATTAATTAGTTGTTAGATTAATTTTCATATGGTACTGTAAAAAAAAATAAAATTACATTGTCATCACAACTAATAATACCCGCTCTATTCAGAATTATAAGCAAAATACAACGTTTTAAGTTCGTTGAACAATTAATGTATCTGATTATATTTATAGATTAGAAACATTAGTTATTCAATGAATTTAAAAATTTGTTTTTTGTTTATAAATGTGACTAGATGGAGTATGTGTGAATCTATTTGGGTTGATCAGATGATATTTGTTTAAGACCTTAAATTGTGCTCCTCTTAAGTCTCAAGTTCGATTTTCTCGATGTTAATATAAGTGAGATAATTTAACTTCGATAAAAAAAATTAATAATATGTGTGATTTTAAACACTTTACAATGATAACTAATGTTTTTCTTAAAAAAAAATATATGATGTAAACCGGTGTTCGGACAAATATTTAAGTGTGTTTGTTTCAAGTTTACTAAATTTATTCTTAGGAATAACATTCCTTAAAATATAAAGATCAGATTTTATTCTAAGGTATTTTAAAAAAAAATATGTTCGATTAACTTTATAATATTCCTTAAAATATATTCCTAGGAATTATAAAAATATAGATTATAATAGGTAACAACATACTCCATCCGTTTTTAAATATAAACAAAGACTTCGTATTGTTTTTCTTCATGTTGATCACTTGATCCCTTTGTCGCCATAGCCTTATAGGTCAATCTGAAGTCCTGCATAACAACAATAGAATAAAAACAAAAAATCATAGAGAATGTGCTCAAGCCTAATGGAGTATAAACCACTATACAGAATCTAAAATAGAGAAAGGCAAGTTCATAAACAGGTTCACAAATCACAATTAGTTTGATCACTTGAACAGAACCAATATTAGGGATTCAACATGTTAGTTTTGAAAAAATCATCTAATTCACTCACACAGACTGAAGATGCGGTCGCGGCAAATAGAAGCTTTCATTGGCAGAGGCGGTGAAACAACGACGGCAAAGTACAAACGACCGGAATAAATGTGATTCCGCAAAGTAGTTAGCTTTACAAACTGAAGTTGTTGGCCAGACATTTTTTTTTTGGTATTTTTGTAATATATTATTAGTTCCGTTTTTTTTATTGCGCTAACGTTTGAATATTATGAATGGTGTTTTTTTTTTATGAAATTATAATTTTGATTAAAAGTAAAAATATATTTTTTTTTAACTATGGTTATCTATTTCAACGACACCAACAATTTAACAAAAAAATATAATCTAAATTCTTATTTTTTTTAATGACACCAACAACAATCTTTATTATAGAAAAAATTGTTTAAATGTATAATTGAAATAATAAAAAAGTAAGTATAAATATACTCATCTAGTTTGTTACACTTTTTAAAGAATAAAAGAAAAAAAATCTAGACATATATATACTCATATCATATTTGTTATACTTTTATTTTAATATTTGAATTTACTTTTATCTATCTGTTATATACTTATATCGTATTTGTTACCCTTTTATTATAATATTTGAATTTACTGTTATCTATTTGTTATATGTGCTATTTTATTTGTATTGAAAGTCGATGGTAAGATTAAAAAAGATAAAAGTCAGTCCAAAAGTGGCAATTTTTTTTTAAAAGAAAAGAGCTAAAACATGTTATTTTCTTTATATATAGTACACTAGCGAAAGACAGGCACACGTACCCGTCTTTCCGCTCTTTTTATTACGCTAACGTTTGAAAATTATAAACGGTGTTTTTTTTATGAAATTTTAATTTTGATTAAAATTAAAAAATAAATGTTTTTTGCTTTCAAATTATAACAATTATCAAATCAAACTAACTATTTCAATGAAACTAACAATATAACAAAAAAAATAATCTAAATTCTTATTTTTTTAATGACACAACAACGATCTCTTTTTTTTGAAGGATCTAACAACAATCTTTATAATAGAACAAGTTGTTGTTAAATGGTATAATTGAGATAATGAAAATGTAAGTATAGATACATTTATCTAGTTTGTTACACTTTTAATTTAATATTTAAATTTATTCTTATCTACTTGTTACATGTGTCATTTGTATTGAAAATTGAGGGCATTTTTGGAAAGAAAAATCCAACCCAAAAAAGAGTTGAAATGGGTAGTTTTCTTTATATAGAGTATTGAGTATAAATTATTAGCTAAAAATGTAGTGCATATATAAATTAAATCCTATCAACTATTTAAAATAAACATTTTTATCTAACCGAAAAATAGACATATTTACTAACAAATATTTTTTTTACATTTAAATTATTTTTTAAAATATTGATTGAAAATAGATAATCACATGAAGAGGATAAGGATGATTTTTATGCAATCAACACATATTTTAGGTTTTAGTTAGGTAGATGATTTATAATTATCTATAATTTCTTTTTTAGGCACTACAAAAAGGGTGTTTTGTTTATTGGGAATGAAAACGAAATTCAGAATATTTATAGGATTATTTACTCAATTAACTAAAAAAATTAAGTGGTGTATGTACATTTGACACAATTATGGGTGTGTTTGTTTCAACTTAGAGATTTTTTTTTATAGATTTCAAAAGAATCTAACTATTTCTTTTTGTTTACTATCATAAAAATTAGTTTTTTAAGATTTGAAACTCTTACACTTGAATTCCTTGTATTTAGAAAAGAAATAGATTTTGAAAAAACTAGTTGGAATGGGTTTTCATTGAGCCTAAAAATGATTTTTTTTTAACAAAATAGATTTTTTGAAAATCTAAAACAAACACTACAAAAATAAAATAAAAAGTAATTTTTTAGTTAAAAAAACAGATTTTTTTCCAATAAAATCTAAAACGGACTGCCCTAAATTTTAAATATTGTTTTTTCCACAAAAATCAAATAATTGTTCTTTTGACATAACTATATCAAGAAGATTGTCATATTTTTTTCATGATGCGTATAACTTTAAAAAAAAAAAAACTTTAAAATAGTATTTCAATTTTTTTTTTTTTTTTATTTTATCATTTTACTATACTAATTGGTGTTTGGGACCTTTGCGTAACATTGTTGATTAGATAGCGATGTATGATGGTCAGCTCAAATTCAAGGATGTTTATGTTGACAACATTATTAACTTGCATCTTCTTAGAACTCCCCTCAATCCAAACTTGGATGCTTTCCTCAACTTTTCCTATGTTCATCTTAATGATAGTGTGACTGATACTTTTACTTGGCAAGCAAAGATTAATGGTTTTGATATAGATAGCTGAATTTTGTCTCATTAGTTCCTTAAGTCCCCTGCATATTCTTGGTGCTGGAATTGGAAGCAAAGATCCATGACAAAGTTAGGTTTTTGAGTTCACAATTCAACCCCTACTTACGATGTCATGCATCATCGACCTATGTTGTAATCTAATACTTGTACCATATGCATGAATGACAATGAGTCTTCCATTTTTTTCAATCACACTAATAGTTTTAATTTCCTAAAGTCATGCCATTGGAGATTCTAGCTCCATTTTCCTTGCTGGAATTTGTTGGACTTGGAGAGCTAGAAATTCTATCTGTATCGCTAAAGAATCTTGTCCAATTTTTAAACTTACTTTGGTTGTTCATTCTCATAATTCTTTAATTAGATTTTGTTACCTGCCTCATACTCTTCAGAGAGAGCTTAAAATGGTGACTTGGGATGATTATAAGGAAGATGTTATGAATCATAATGTTTATGGTAACGCTATTGGGAATCCTAGAGTTGTTGGTTTGGGTGGCTTGGTGCGATTTGATAGTGATTATTGCATAATTGGATTTCATGGTCATATTGCCTACAACAATAACCTTCATGTAGAATTATGAGCCATTTTGTAAAGGGCTTCACATTAGTTTATTTTCTTGTTTATATTTTTATGATCATGCTAAGTGCTAACTGGCCGTAGTTAAGAAAATAAAAAGTAGAAATTTTGATAACAACGATTTTTTAACTTTTAAAAAGTTGAATATATTAATTTTCACCGCTTCCCAACACAACATTTCTATATTAGTTTCCTTAACAAGTGTCACATGAGCACTCTTTATCATTTCTCTTATTTTTATTTAGAATGCCCATCACTACGATTAGTGAGTAGTTCTCCCTTGTCTTGGAATCATTGAAAGTAATCTTATGACGAACTTTTCATGATCCTCTCCTATTCTTTTGTTGTGAAAACCCAAAACCCTAATCTAGCTTCGCCTTTTTAAATCAGAGGCAACATTCTTGTATAAAGACAAGAAAGTTGTTGGAATATGAAGTGAGACAAATATCTTGAAGCACGAGAATAACTTAAGATTTTGGGATGTGACGGATAATAGGGTGCAATAGGTCTTACCGATATATAAACCATGAAAATATTGAGGCACACTCTTTGTCCGGAGAACAAAGGATATTTTTAATAGTTACCTTATCCTTAGGCAATATATTTTGACATTAGAAAATATTAGGAACTATGAACTGTTCATTATAATGATGATGAAACAAGATATCATAAAAATATTTGTTGTCTTGGTGTGTGTATTGTCTTGGTGACCTACTGCTGTGAGGTTGTTTGTTTTGTGTAGCCGGAACTGTGTTTTGTGCGGTTGACTGTTGAGGCTGTCCAGTTTTATTGCATAAGCAATTGTGTATATCTGACTTACTCACATTGAGTGTGCCAATGGTTTTTTTTTTATCTCTTTTCCCTTTGTACACCTTGTGCTTGGGATAGTTTTTTAATTCAATTTTGCTAGAAAGTAGAGTAGCCTAAAGATATTACAACAAAGTTCAAGCACTACATGTGTTTCCAAAGCCTCAAAAACAAAATTTCAAAGCAATATAACACATTAACACCTAAAATATACCCTGAATTATTTATAATTTGCAGGGCAAACACTAAGATGGTCCCCGCCTATTGCGTCATGAAAGCCGCTGGTACAACAATACTACTTCCTAGTCTGCTAAGGATCCATTATTCACTCAACTAAGTATTGCCTTTGGTCGTGTTACGCTTTGCCAAGGCGAAAATGTAGTCGCCCGCAGAATAAGATATATTATGAATGCAACATATGCAGCAGTTATTGCACATACTACAGCTCCAACTATTATTCCATTCACTTCAGCTGAGAAGAATTCCAACAACAGATAGCCGTTAATCACTGTCACAAGAGCAGCCACACTCCACGAAAAAATCTGAATCCATGACAGAAACCAATTAGCATTTTACTTAATACAAGAGTATTGATTAATTGATGAGACAAATTTTATATGAATGAGGTGAAAAGTAGAATTACATCCCCAAGATAAGAGGAACAAGTACATTGTAGATGTCTTATAGATAGTTGATGTAAAAGTCAAAGTTGAATCATATGCAGTTTCCAACAGCAGGATACTTAATATACTGCCTAACACACAATACTGAACCGATTATAAATTCATGGTCAAAATTAAAACTAACAAAAAAGGATAAAAAAAACATGTATCAAGTACTTGGAATGACCTGAAAATGGTAGAGGGAAAACCTGTCATGAAACTAGTTCACTGCATACACAACTTCCACACCTCCTTTCAATTCTAAATACAAGACAGTATAATCATGACTACTGATTTGTCTTTTTAGAATCTAACTCTAAATTGTGAAAAAAGATTACGAATTCATGGGCAATTCTAAATTTTCTTCTGTTTGAACTGCTAGAAAAAAACAACAATACTAGGCCACTTCTGAATTATATCATTCCTATGTAAATTAAGATTTGATTTTATTGACGAATAACACAGGCATATCAGACAGCAATTTCACACAGAATGAACAAAATCGGCATCACCAAGTCTTTTTCTAAACGTATACCGATAACAAGTATCTGATAAGTAACCATAAAAAACAAACTGCAGATTGAAGGATAATATACCTTGAGGACAGGGCCAATTTTGAAAGTGCCCATTATCTGCTCCTTCGATACGAGACAAAGCAAAGGAATAAGAGCAAAGGGAATTTGAACCGACTGAAGTACATTAAGCCACTCATTCAGTACATCTAGTGAGTCCTCAGTAGCATCAAACATAAGCGCAACTATCATGGTTGGGACTATTGCAAAACTACGGGTAATCAACGCCCTCATCCATTTCTTCAACCTTAAATTAAGAAAACCTCCCATGATAAATTGTCCTGCGTAGGTACCAGTTATAGTGCTACTTTGACCAGCTGCTAACAACCCAATACCCCATATATACAATATCGGAAAAACTCCACCTCCATATGTCTCCTGAAGATACTGTCCTGCATTTTCAAGGCCTATTTTATTTGCTATTTCGGAACCATAAAACCCCTTTGCAAACACAGCTGTGACGAATATGTTAATGATAAAGGAGACTATCAAGGCAATTGTTGACTCTATTGAGTAATAGTTAAGCGCTTCTTGAACTCGGCCTTTGTTGCTGTGATCAACTTGCCTTGACTGAACAAGAGCCGAATGCAAGAATACATTGTGAGGCATTATAAGACATCCCACAACTCCGACAGCTTGCTGTATAGTTCTCGAGCTGAGTTTTGGAACCAAAATGCCTGCAAAGATAAAATCATACTCCAAATCATATTCAAATTAAAAAGCAAAACCAAACCAAACCAAACCAACAATTTACTTATATAGCGTGTGTTGAACACACGTTTGGAAACCCAATACCACTTCCCAATGCACTTTCACCGTGAAAAGGCAGAAGCTGGGAAACATGGCTTTTACGGTAACGTGATTTTCTACCGTGCTTTTACATGTTCCAACGCCATATCAAACACAGTGATAGTGGTTTTATAAATCTAGCATTGACACAAACACCGAACACGACACTAACACGTCGACACTGATAATAATTTAAGAAAATAAAAGTAGTTAAATGTAATTACATGTGTCATTGTCATGTCTATGTCAAAGACATCCTTAATATGAAGTGTCCGTGCTACATAGAATTTAAATCTTGCACAGGTCCTAAATCAGTGAAATAAACAAAACTCCTTACCAACTAGAAGTTCCTTGCCACTTGGCTTAGCCTCACCAAACATCCATGCAAAAGCAAGTGCCATTACACCAATGAGAACAGCAAAAAAAGCCTCCAATGTCCTCACACCATAGTTCTCAAGAAAGAGAAAAATAAAACTGCAACAAACAAACAAGGCAACAAAGCATACACTTAAGTTAAAGTTTTATTTGGAGTTACCATAACATCCAAAATGTTGTTACAGAAAGGACTCCAGGACATTATCAATCATTTCCGTTTAGAAAATAATAACAAAAGGAAAAAGGGGGTTCCCACTCATGCTACAAGACAACCTATGAAAATATTACAGAGCTTAGTGTGTGTTTGGTTCTACGGTAATACAATTTGATTTCGAATAAACTGATCTTAGTTAAAACTGAGTTAAATGTAAAGTGGTTTATGTTTCAATACATTCATATAAAAATGAGTGGAAGAATAAATTTAAGTGTAAAAATCATGTTTAGAGTCAAAAGCTACAATCCCTAACTCCAAGTTATAATCAATTCTAAATGCAAATTAAATTCTAATTGACATAAACCAAATGTGTCAAAATCAATTTTACTTATCTAGACCACTTTATCTCTTCCTACCATGAAACCAAATACAAATTTTGAATTGATTAAGCAAAACGTTGCAATTACATAAGCATAAAAATCATAAACTTTGGGAACTATAGCAGTCACAAAAAATCCAACAAAATCAATCAAGTAAACTAAAAAGAAGCAAAATGGAAAATTAGTAAATTAGACTTACCAATCAAGAGCAGTAATGACAACACCAGCCCAAAGAGGAATAACTCCATTACTAAGAATCCTAATAGCAATAGCACTACCAATAACCTCTTGTATATCAGAACCGATAAGAGCAAACTCAGCCATAACCCAAAGCACATACCTAGCCCATCTAGGATACTCCTCCCTACAAAGCTCAGCCAAATGCTTCCCTGTAGCCACACCAAGCCTTGCTGACAAAAGCTGAATCAAAAGTCCCATAGCTGTGGCCCACATAAGAAGCCATAACAAAGAATACCCTGCAATGGCACCAGCTTGTAGGTCTCCTTCTAAGTTCCCTGGATCCAAAAACGCTATACTCATTAGAAAACCAGGTCCTGTGAATAGCCATAGCTTCTTCCATGAAAATGGTGGAACTGAGGTACCCCAGTTTGTGGATTCGTCTATTCCAACGATTACTATCTTTTCTGATGAATCATATGCTGTTTCTTGTGGCTTTTCTTCTTCTTGTTCTTCCACTATCAGTGGTTGTGATTGCTCTTGTGAATTTGGATACATAATTTGATGATATTTGAATTTGATTCAATTCAAGTGTTGATCATTTGTATAAAAATCGTTGACAAATTGGGAATGAAAAATTCGGCAAGATTTTTGGTATGGCTAAAAAGTGTTGAGAATATTTTCCAAGATATAAAATGGTGTGACATGTGTTGAAGTGTGACATACCACGTGCATGTCTCATTCTAAATTTTAACATGTGTGTTTTTTTGACCTGTTATGTTTGTGTTTTACAAGGAGAATTTTGTTTGTTTCCTTATGGAGGGAGACTGTTCGTGGGGTGAGATTGTGAAGTGTGTAGAGCTTTAACTGTGCGTGTGTCCGTCACTACAACTTTGTGTGCAGATGCATGCCTTTTGTGACACGTCAGCTTCTTAAAATAATTACTGTTATGTTTATGTAGGTGTAAATGGAATATATTTTTCTTGACAAGACGCGTAAATGGAATATGTCATCAACTCATCATGCTTAATTGCTTATAAGTATCGATTAATGGAATACTTTAATGTATCGATTAATTTTGTGATGTTACGTTGATGATTATGATTATGATGAGTGATTTAACATTATTCTTTTGATCTTTTGTTAAACTTCGTTGTTTTTTTTAACGGAGAATTTGTCCTTAGATATTACTCCCTCCGTCCCTTAATACTTGACAACAGTTGACCTTATTATACATGTCAATGCATAATTTTGAGCTTAAATATCTTGAATAATATATTAAAAAAATTATGAAAATTTGATATTTTGAAAATACTTATCGAGACAAATCTAACGACATCTTATATGATATTATTTATCTTTATATATTAGTAGAAAAAGATAGTCAAAATAAGTTAGGTCAAAATTACACATTTTCAAATGGGTCATCTGTTGCGGGACGGAGGGAGTAGAAGCTAATCAAATAAGTTGGTGAGAAATTGAGAAAATGGTTAAATTCGTTTTTGGTCAAATAAAATTTTCAAATTTCAAGTTTTAGTCTTTGTAAAAAAATTCATCAATTTATGGTTCCTAAATGATTTCTACGACAACTTATGGTCTATGTTTTTAAATCAAATTGTGTATACTTCACAATTTTTAATTAATTTTTAGTGTAAATTACATTTCCTCCCCTCAAAGATGCTTGAATTACACTTTCCTTCCCTCTTATGTTAAAATACACACACCTCTCCCCTCTTATTCAAAATATATTAAAAAACATTTCAATACCCTCCCTTAAGAGAAACATGAATTACATTCCCCTCTCCTCTTATCTTAAAATCTACACTTTACTCCTTCAATAATTTTTGGCTTAAATGCACTTTTCACCCCTTATGTTTCAAAAAGTTGCGATTTTGGCCCCCTTTAAAAAAAAATGGATATTTTTACCCCCTAACTTTTGGACCTCTTTTGATTAGCTGATTTTATGTCTATTTCTCAGTCTCTGATGGTGTAAACTGCATGGAGATAGAAGGATGCTGATAAGTGTAGTCCAAACTGATAAGTGGTCATTCTTTAGGGGGCCAAAAGTAACACGATGCCAGTTTGAACTCCACTTATCAGCATCCTTCTATCCCCATGCCAGTTTACACCATTAGAGACTGAGAAATTGTCATAATCTCCAACAAAATCAGCTAATCAAAAGAGAACCAAAAGTTAGGGGGTCAAAATATCCATTTTTTTAAAGGGGGCCAAAATCACAACTTTTTGAAACATAGGGGGTGAAAAGTGCATTTAAGCCATAATTTTTTATTTCTAAATAATCTAGCAAAAAAATAATAATCTAACACACTTCAAAAACAAATAGTATTGTGGGTCTATTTTAATATAACCAAAATTTGAATACATATTTTTTTGCTATTTTTTTTCTTCACAATTTCATTAACATATAGTTTTAAACCATATATTAAAATATAAATTTTAAACCCTATTATAAAATATAAAACAACTCAACATAAAATTAAAATATGTGAAAAATTACTAAATACAATGAAATATGGTTATTTAAGAGTTAATTTTATACTCTAAATTATAAAATTAATAGAAAAATATTTAAATTTAATTATCATTGACATTTAAACTATAAAGAAATGAATTTATTTTTCTAAAATGGTGGTTCAAAATTAGTATATATCATTAAAAAAATTATTTATGTTTAAAAATATTAAAGTGTATTAGTGCATATTTAGTTATGAAGGGAGGGGTTGTAATTCAAGCATCTTACAGGGGATGGGAGTATAAATTTTATTTTTTAAGGGAGGGGAGTGTATATTTTAACATAAGAGGGGAGAGGATTGTAATTCAAGTATCTTTGAGGAGAAGGGAGTGTAATTTACTCTATTTTTTTTGAGATGCTTATAGTATTATAACAAACTCTTCTGCAAAAAAAATGAATTTTTTTAACAAGATATAAATTAAATATGAATTTTTAAGCGCTAAAAACTAAAAAATGGTTTTTTTTTAGATTACCTTCTTTGGATTAAAAGGTAATTTATCCCTCATGATATTGACAGATCAAAATGTAATATAACATTAAATTTCAAATAAATGATTCAATTTTTTCTTTAAAAAAAAAGTCAATTGTCCCCGTGAACATAGCTCAATTGACAGGGACATGCATTGTTATATGCAGGGGCCGGGGTTTGAACCCCGAACATTCCACTTATTCATCTTGAAAAAGGTGAATTCTAGCCACTAGGCTACGTGACTGAAGAAAAAAAAAGAGTCAATTTTAATCCTAAGGTAAATTTTAATACTTTTAATTTTTATTTAATTATATTTAGGTGTTCGATCTTAATTAATTTACACTATAGGGCTTATAACAATTAAAATTTCACATCAAAATTTCTTTCGTCTGGATGTTCTTAAATCCATCAGTTACATTCATAAAATTTCTTCCATTCCAGAACACCCCGAACGTGAGAACAAAAACATCCCCTTCATTCCAATTTATTCTTCATTCTTCTTTCCTATTGATCACTTCATGTTTCTTCTTCATCATTCTTCCGTATGGATCACTTCCTGTTTCTTCTTCATTCTTCTTCCCATTTTGATTGAACAATTAATATTAGGTCATGTCTCAAAAGCTAGGGTTAATAGTCATTCAAGACCTAAATCGATCTATGGACATTCGTAAACACATAAAAAACATTATGAACAAATATTAACCGAATAAAACTAAGCATTTCAAATATATTCAAAGGTACTCAACGAATAACTTGATCCAAGTAACTACAGAGAAGGTCATCTACATGACCTAACCTAGAAAATTAGTTACTCGTGACAACTAAACATAGAAAAAAAAATGAAAAATAATATATGAAGATAGGTTAACCTTACGATGATTCCACGCCCCAGATGTTCCCGACTGCTCCAAGCCTTCTGAAAACTGTATTTCTCACCTTCCTTATCATCTAAAGGTGTTTTCCCAATGAAAAATGGTGCATCTATTTATAGGCCCGTGTTTCCCTAATTTTTTGGAAATGTCAATCATGCATGATCCAATGGCTGAACACTTAATTTCCCTCCCAAGTCGTGTGACACACGACTTCTAGTGTGCATTACGCTTGAGCCAGTAGTTGATTCCTTTGCTATTCTTCATTCCTTGTCTCATTTCTCCTTACTGAAACATCCGTAATGACTATACCCCTATAGATTACTTGACATATCCTCTAAATGTATAACACAATCACAAAGTTGTCTGGTTTTGGTGATTTGTCATGGTTCCAAGGTCTTGTATGCATAATTACTACTTCCATGTTCTTTCCTTTAATTTATTACAAAACTCAACTAAAATATATTGGAACTTGCTAAATGACTATAAAATGACTCCTAATAGACGCTAAAAATATGATATGACCATTTGTCATCAGGCATCACTCAAAAGGTGTTTTCGATGATTACAAACTCACCAAACCTAAGATATTAGGGAGTTTTAATCAAAGAAGACGATTTTGAGCAAGATGTTTTTTTTTAACAAGGAGTCAAGACATTCCAAATCATCAAAGTTTTATGAATGTGTTAGCCTGTATTTTCGATAGGCTACAATAAATGCAATCAATGAAGTTTGACTTAGGTTCCGAAGAGATTTAAAAAGTTTGATTCACCAGACTGATCGGATTTATGGACTTGAAAGCGATTTCCTGCTTTTATGGTAAGGGTTCGACAGACAAGCGGGAGTCGAAGAGAAGTTGATGCCAGATAAAGGAGCCAAGTAGTGGTTACCGTCGAAAGACATTGTTTGAAATTCAAATATGTCTGTAGTAGTTATTAGCATTTATACGTTTAACCGTTTCTGTGTAGGTAGTTACTTAGCATAAATAGTAGTTTTTCATAGGAAAAACAATCACAATTCAATCATACAGAAAACTTACACTCAAACTATCCACATTCAGAGAGAAACGAGTAACAAGTCACAATGTATGAATCTGTGTACCAATTTACATTTAATTTATGCAATTTAAGTTTATTCCTTTAAATTCCTTGCAATTTACTTGTTTTTACAAAGCAATTTACGTTAATCCTTAAGATAATCTCGACAGATTCAACCTTTGTTGGATTCGACGGTTATGTTCATATTCTGCAATAACAACATCAAGAACATTCCTAATTTTCTGAAAAATAACAAACACAATATGTCCTAAGATTTACTGGTTGATCTTGCAAGTAACTATTTTTAAACCAACGGTTGTTTACCAAAAACCAAAGTAAACAGAACGTTAATTTCTAAAATTACAATCAAATAATACAATATGTCTAAAATTATTATTGATTGAAAAGTTACATTAGAACAAGTTTAAAAGTTATAGTTAGTAATCATTCAAAACTTGTGATCAATTTATATTCTCGTCAACTTATAAAAATATTAAACACAAATATTCGTCAACATACTACTACTACTATTATTATTATTATTCGTCAATAATAATAATAATAATAATAATAATAATAATAATAAAATAAACTAACAAAGTCATTATGTATATTGTAACACCCTAAAACCCTGACTTTAAATTATTAAATAAAAATAATATATTTAATTAAAAGGTGCTACACATATTCGTCATTTTACCGTTTCATAAAACAAAAATCATAATTCAGCTGCGAAATAGTTCAACCATCTCAAACAAGCAAACTAAGTTCTCAACACCAAGGTAAAATAAATAAAACTTAAACTTTAAACTTCAAGAAACGTAAATCAAACGATAAACCCCGACCCTAATGTTACAAATCAGAGCACGTTTCGACTACATAATTTTTCACTAATAAAAAATAATTCATTGCGGACACAGGGATAGCCGAAATAGTCGAGGACGAGGATGTGATTCAATTTCTCATTCCCGTTGGGTATGGGCAGGGTAAAACCTGTTCCCATCTTGCCCCATTGCCATGCCTACTCTCAAGGTCTCATGTTTGATCTCCCAAGTGCTAATTTTGGTGGGTTAATTTAATTTCTTCAAAATAAAAATAAAAATCATTCATCAAAAGATATGGATAGATCAAATGCATCCAATTTATGTTAAGGATCCAATGGATCGACTCAAATGCTAATATAAATTCAATGGATAAATCATAAAATAAATCTATTCCTAATAAATAAAACCCTTTAGAAAAAAAAATAAAAAAAAATAACTGGAAAAATCTTGAAATAAACAACATAAAAATATAGATATTTAATATAAAAACTAATTTTTGGCTTGAATAATGTAATTAATAATTTAATATTGGAGTAAACATTTTAACAAATTTAATAAAAATAAAAAGGAAGCCATCATAGAACCGTTAGAGGACCATTGGTCTCCGTCGATCATCGAAGCTTTGTTGTGGTTAACACCAACAGTAGGCCGTTGCCATAAAATAAATTAGAGTTTTACTTTTTCCACCCTATTGCCTTCTCGCGTGCCCTGTGATTTTGACGAAAATACCCTTTGTCTGAATTATACAATCCGGACGACGTTCGGATTGTATAATCCAAAATGATTAGAAAATCACCCTACTTCATGTCACTTGTGAAACTTGGACTTGATCAGGGTGAAAGACTACTCGGAAAAGTTAAACTAGTTAACAATAGTTGCATCCTGGAATACAAATTCCGAACACTCTGTATTTGAACTGAGCGGGAAATATAGTCGTTTTTTTTTCTTCCGGAAAATGGAATCCGGATTGCTAGGTTATATATAGTTCTTCAGAACCTACCCGAAGCATAAAATCTCAATTAGGCCCAATAAAATAAAATCTAGGGATTTACTTTTCCCACCCGTTGGGTTTCCTCGCGCGCCCTATTTTTTCAAAAAATGCCCTTGAGTTTTCGGATTTTATAATCCGGAATGGTGTTTTCTTTTGTTAAAGGGTGAAAAAATGAGTAACGGATTTTTCCGGATTTTGTAATCCGGAAACTTCAAAAAATAGGGCGCGTT
>Ga0228710_1001370_pt1 | contig 36376 bp, 20 predicted proteins | sample MedpolnodulmetaG_FD_177995 | JGI IMG/M metagenome (GOLD analysis project Ga0228710, IMG submission 177995) | Root nodule microbial communities from Medicago polymorpha collected in Santa Monica, California, United States - pink nodules | ecosystem: Host-associated > Plants > Roots > Nodule...
ATTCAAAAACCTAACTTCTGGGTTATGTTTCAATTCATCAAAAGATGGAATCTTTGTATACTTTTCCCCAAACCAAATCACGTTTTGGTTTACAATATTTCTGACCTTTCACAGCTTTATCACTCCATGATCCAGTAACAATGTAATCAACGACGTCGGTTTTACATATATTCAACAGCATGGCGGCGAACTGAATCTCCGACATTGAACCATCCTCCATTGAGGCTGAACCGGAGCTTCGTCGTACAAATTCTTGCTCCGGCAACATTAATTTTCTAGGTTCATATATGGTGGACGTCTGAGGATGAAGATGGAGACGACGGAGGTCGTGACAGCAGGTGGCGCGGTGGCTATCTAGTGGAAATCGTAGCGGTGGTTCGCGTGAGAGATGAGAGAGTGGTAACGAGGGAGACATAACAAGGAAAGATGGTGAAGTTCAAATAACAAGAAACACCAACAGGAGTAAAAAATTAGGAAAAAATTATGAATTTGTTTGTGACAAAAATGTATTTGTTGGTTTAGGGTATATGTTCTTTGATGGTAATTTGTCTGTTGAGTGTGAAATTAGAAATGAAAGGATGAATGGAGTGAAATTTGTTGTTGAGTGTTACTAAGGTTATTGCTGTTGTTTCTGTTGAAGGAGTGATGTTTGTGGTGCGCCGTAACAGGGAGGAGAGGGAGAGGAAGAAGAGTGAATTGGAATTTCAGGGGTCTTTTGGACATTTTATGATTTAGAATTGAGGGTAGTTTTGTCCTTTCGCGTAATCAGTGATGTGGCAGTGATTAACCGGGGAGAAGGACGAAATTTTAAGTGATTAATTTTTTGGAGGGCAAATTGTCAGGATTAACGATTACAGGACCATTTTTTAAATGACCCCTATTTGCAGGACTAAACACGTATTAAAGCCTATTTTTTATAATAACTTAAAAATTAAAAATATATTAATCATGAACATTAATTTATCTTTCAAAAAATGTGAAAGATTTCTTCATTTCCCTTTATATTTTCCACCCCCAAAACTCTACTTTCCTCTCTCATTCAAACTCCAAAACAACTAAGGGTGTCCAATTTGCGCAATCGATCCCAAAGGATCAAAACCAAACAATTGTTATATATAAACATACTACAAGGTTTCAAGCCAACACCATCATACTAACCCAAATGGGTTAACAATTGCAATATCTAAGAGACAAGTTTAATTAAGTCAACCATTTTAATAACTTCACCTACTAAAGGATGTTTGTGACAACTCCCATGTTGCAGAAACTGTTAATGGTGATTGGGAAATTAGGCCTTTGCCACAACCTATCACTACCAATCACGTCTCTCTAACAAGTGATAAGCTTCCTGTTTTTCCTGTCTTAGAACCTGTGAAAATTGGATTGGAAACTGCAGTTACTTCTTTTGCTGCAGCTCTGAACAGTGTGGTCATTCTACCAAAGTCTTAGGGAGACCTTGCTGATGAAGAATCTGATCATTCCTTAGAGAATGATTTCACTTTCCACCCAATGGAGAACTCATCCATTTGTCTTGTTAAAAATGTTCACCATAGTACTCTGATGGACAGGAATGTTGAGATGTTGGTAACAGTACCAAAAGACACCAACATTGCTCCTGTCTATAGTGATGCAGCTTTAAGAAGTGTTGCAATTTTAAAAACGTTTTGGGGGGGCACCTCCTCTATTGATCATGCTCGGATAGACAAGGAGGATCAAACTTATGTGGATGATGGTCATGCAGATAAGGAGTTTACTCCTTTTGTTTCAAATAAACAGAAGAAGAAGAACAAATCACAACAGTCTAAAGGGCTGAAAGATGATTGCATTCACACCCGTGCCAAGAGTGGAATTTCCAAAGCCTATAAAAAAAATTGAATTGCTGTTGTTTAGCTGTTGTTGGCCAGAATTCTATTTTGATATGCTATTTTTGCTATAGTTTCTGCAAGCTTATAGTTTTCCTTGCCTTAGTTTGGATCTGTTGTAATGATTTTGTAGTGTACATGGGTTCAGGTTCCTAATCCTGCCTTTTAGTGTTTTTTGCCTTATCAAAAAAAAAAACTTCACCTACAAGCTTTACTAACTATGTAACTGGATCAATTTTATAAAACCAATCTCTTTTAAATTCAAATAGTTATCAAATGTTCATCCAAACATAGAGTTCAAGTTAATGCTTATGTTTGCAGGCTTAGTGTTAAAAGCTAGTACTCTTGTCTGGTATCGCAAGAGCCAAAACAAGACAAACCTAATATGCACAAAACTTTTACGAAACTAATAAAATGTTAGATATGTACTAAAAAATAGTATAAAATGTACAAGTGGCAAAGAAAAACATCTAACTGTGAATTAAATGAAACCACAATTTATTTCAAAATATATATGATACAATTTTATAACTTGTCATGTCCGAGAGAGTAGTTGAGGTGGTTCTGCGGTAGAAAAGGTTTCGACGCAGTGGACATCGAGCTTTAACGGTGGAGATTTTGCTTTATGAAGTGCTTTTGTACGGTAAGCCGCACAGATCTTCTCGTGCTACTCCCCTTGATACGTCTCTCACTCAAATAGTTGAGATTTATACTCGTTTGACCGTTTTTGCAGGCGTTGGCCCAGTTCGAAACATAACCATAACTAGTTTTATGATCCGAGTTATAATAGATTTATGATAAGAAATTTGGGTGGATTTAAAAACCAGTCTATATTTTGGGTTTTATTTGGATATGGTTTTGGTCATGTTAGTATTCAAACCATGAGATTCCCCTGCATGTGATATTTTTTTTATCGAGGTATTCTTAGTCTGATGTTATGATAGAGAGTCAAAGACTAATCATTTAAAATTGGAGATTCATTTAAGGGTTTGATCTCTTTTAAAATGTGTTAATTCATATGCACCAAACAAAGATTTTATCCATAATTATATACTTAAGGAAAATTGTATACTTAAGGGACTTAATTGTCTATCAATTGTGTCACACAATATTGGACACCATTCCTAGGATTAGATGAACTGGATTAGATGATGATGATGATGATGATGATGATGATGATAATAATAATAATAATAAGGCTAAATTATATTAGAGGTCCTTTAAGTTATTTAATTGTAACAATTTTGTCCTTCAAAAAAATTTCGTACCATTTAGATCATTTAAGTTAATAAATTGTAACAAGTTGGTCCTTTAAGTTTTTTTTGTACCAATGAGATCCTTTAAGTTATTTAATCGTAACAATTTTGGGAATTTTGAATATTAAAAATGTAAGTTATCTGAGGCCTAAAAGTTATATATAATTAAATAACTTAACGGACCTAAGTGTTACGAAAAATACTTAAAAGGACGTAAGTGGTAAGAAGAAAACTTACTAACTTGTCATAATTAAATAACTTAAAGGACATCTGATGTAACTTAATATAATAATCTATACTATATGTAAAGAAAACAACCCCTTTCAGCTCTTTTGGGCTGATTTTTTCTCTTTTCAAAAATGTCCTCAATTTTCAATACAAATAGATAAGAATAAATTTGAATATTTAAAAAAATGTAACAAACACGATATGAATATATATAATATATACATGTCTGATTTTTTTTCCTTTATCATTTAAAAAGTGTAACAAACTAGATGAGTATATATATATATATATATATATACACACACACACACACTTGCTTTTCATTATCCCAATTATACCCTTAAACAAATTTTTCTATAATAAAGAATAATGATTGTTGTTGGTGTCATTAAAAAAATGAATTTAGCAGGCATGCCTAGAGCTTCGTATCATTATCTAAAGGTTATTTGGCTCGCTTCAGTTTGGGCAATATGGAAGGCTAGAAACAATTGTGTCTTTAAAAATGCGGTAATTGATCATCATATTACTCTTGAAAACGTGAAGCGGACTTCCTTTTTATGGCTATCTTCGAATGTTCCTCATTTAGCTTTTGGTTTTCATGACTGGTGGCGACACCCTCTACTTTGTATGGGTGTCATGTAACAGTTTTTTTGTTTTCGGTGGTGACACTATTCTTTTAGGTGTTTGATTATTGTAACAGATATTGGGTAATTCACCATTTTAGCACACCTTGTGCGGGGTGAATTTATCCGCCGTTGAGCAGTATATTCCATTTTGATTTGTTCAAAAAAAAAATGAATTTAGATTATATTTTTTTGTTATATTGTTGGTGTCATTGAAATAGATAATCATGATTAATTTGATTTGTTATAACTTGAAAGCAACAAACATTTATGTTATAATTTTCAAACGTTAGCGCAATAAAAAGAGCGGAAAGACGGGTACGTGCCTGTCTTTTCGCTAGTAGTAGTAATAATATTAATAATAATAATAATGTGAATTGCTTCTTCTTCAAAAAAATTGTGAATTGCTTCTTAAAAAAATGTGAATTAGGATTACCATTTCACATGGTTAATTGGACAAGTAAATAGAATCCAAACAAAGTTCTAACATTGGCCAACAACTGATTGTGTTGGGCATGCCATATTATTCTAATATGAGTTATTTATTTAATCATAATTATAACATAAAATGCTCATATTTTGTAAAAAAAATAAATAAATAATACAATACTCACATGATACAAGTAATAATGATACTTTTGGTATTTGGTCAAAAAGAATGTTGTAAAAAGGCTAAAACTTAACTTGTCAGCCACGCATTAGATCAGATACACAATACAAAAGATTGGCCCAAACAAACTCAACGTGTCTCCATCCAAAAATTATACCAATTCACCATCGTCATTCATCATGTCAGAAAATGAATTCATGTCAATTTTCTGTATTCAATTTCATGATTATAGATCACGTTATTTTGCACCACTTCAATTTTTAACTCATAACAACCTATAACAAAAGAAAAATACAAAGGTTCTTAGTTTTTTGCAGCTTTCATGGCAAATGAGGGTGACTCTTGCCCGATAAATCATGGTTTATGGTATGCATGCATGTCTATTCCTTCATGTTATTACTATCTATATAATTCCATCCATTATGTTAACGAATATATAATAATATGTGTTGGTATATGATATTTCATCAACAAAAAAAGTATTACATATGATATGATCATTGTTCTTGAGTTTAATATTTTTGAGTCATTGCTAATTTGCTATGTTGTTTTTTATTTACGGTTTCTAATATATTTGATTATGTGAGATGTAGGAAACATAAGAGAAGTTTTGCTAGTAAATCAAAGAAGATAGGATCTCTCTTTGCTTGGTCTGCTTCTGCTCAAGGTTTTTTTCTCATTGCATATTTTTCAAACGCAATTGAAAAGCCTTTCATTTTGTAATTGTGTTTCTAATTTTTCATTTTATGAAATAGACTTAAGAAATATGGACCTTGAGAAAGAGAAAGATGATGAGGCATCTCCAAGAGGAGTCTTAGAGGCTTGTGTTAAAGGCTTTGATGCTCAACAACTACCTGAGTCGGAAACCAGTTGTTCAAATTCGAGGGCACGGTCCCATTGGGGAAAATTTTTTAAATTGTGGAAGAGAAAATCACTTAAACGCCTAGCTTCTATTCCTCCCATTGGTGTGCCAAAGATACCAAAATGGAAAAGTAGAAGCACTAGGGAAAATCTTGTTATGAGTAATCTATACAATTTTAGATCTTCTTTGGTGACTTTCAGCCTCTCTGACCTAAGAAATGCAACCAACCATTTCAGCCATGGTATGTAATATGATGATGGAAATACTTACTTCAGTCAATCACATCATAGACTAATACTAATACACATTATGAATTATTTCTATACATGCTTGGATATATGAGATGCCTTGAATTATGTTAACATGAGTTGACTCGAATTATATCATAACTCGATATTTTAGAGTTCAATATGTTAAGGAGAAACAATGGATCATAAATGTGTTTTATGTACTCATGGTAATTAGAACCGTTCATTGTATCATTGAAAGTTAGAGTCCGTTTGGATTATTTGAGCTCATCTACTAACACAAGCACTTGTGACTTGTGAGAATTTTTGTTTGAAAAATGGAAGCAACTTATGACATGTTCGTAAGTTGTTTTTCAGCTTATTTAAGCTTTCAATGATTGCTTATGAGATCAAGTTATAACTTAGATGAAAATGATTTGACTTTATTTTATCTTTTGTTATAAAGATAGTAATACATAAGCACTAATATGATAAAAATTTATGCTATAAGTGCTTAATTAAACTATTTAATCAAGTAATGTCATGCTTCGATTCAAGCCGTCAATATCCGTTCTTTCTAAACTCAACATTTGTTTTTATCCTCTTTTGTTTTTGTTTTGGGTCATACTACATAAAAATTTGTTTTTGTTCTCTTTTGTTTGTAGAAAATTGCTTTGTTACGAATATGATCAATCTGACTTTGTATTGAATTCATTTTTCCTTTAACTTGTAGAAAATTTGATTGGAAGAGGTGGTTTTTCTGAGGTTTACAAGGGTTGTCTCCAAGGTGGACAACTAATAGCTGTGAAGAAAATGACTACAGGGAGCACGGATGAAAAGACAGTCGGCTTTCTATCTGAGTTAGGAATTATTGCTCATGTTGATCATCCTAATACTGCAAAGCTTGTTGGATGTTGTGTAGAGGGAGAAATGCATCTTGTCTTCGAATTGTCTACACTGGGAAGTTTAGGATATGTTCTTCATGGTTTGTAGATACTTTGAACTCTCTAATTATGACAAACACCTTTAAACTTCTTTTGTTTTTAGATAAAAAGGAATCGAAATCAGTACTCGAGGGTTTACAACCCTCACACACATATTGTGCATTAACCACTTGCGTTAGACCCTAACAGTCAGTATACTTTCAACTTTAAATGTACTTATAGATTATTCCCTCATGATGTATTCCAGGTTCAGATAAAACCAAGTTGGACTGGAGTAAAAGGTATAAAGTTGCTCTCGGAATTGCTGATGGTCTTCTCTATTTGCATGAGAATTGTCAAAGGCGAATAATTCATAGAGATATTAAGGCAGAGAATATTCTACTCACAGAGAATTTTGATCCACAGGTTTTTATTAAACTTGTTCATCGGATATAATGAGGAAATAATTTATTTGTAGTATTACTTAACACAGGAAATGTCTTCTGTTATTGTGTGTTTTATGTTAAACATTCTCTTTGTCTTGTTAATACATGTTCTTATTGTAAGTTAGACCAGTAGCTAGCAATGTCTTTTGAGAATCTTCTGTATACAATCTTATTGGTGCATACACAATTATTATTTTTTTGGTTCTTTATTAATCAAGAATTTGTACAGATTTGTGATTTTGGGCTTGCAAAGTGGTTACCAGAACAATTGACTCACCATAATATGTCCACATTTGAAGGCACATTTGGGTATGCAAACATGAAATACTAATGCCATAGTTTTTTTTTCTTTTCGATTCTCTTGATTTAATATTCCACAAATGACTTGTTTGACAGATATTTATCTCCTGAATATTGCATGCACGGCATAGTGGATGAGAAAACTGATGTTTACTCTTTTGGTGTTCTACTTTTGGAGATCATAACTGGGCGTAAGGCTTTGGATTGTATGCAGACAAGTCTCGTAACATGGGTAAATCATTTTCCTAAATAATGTATATCTTATATGATTTACGCAAAAGGCATCATGTAGACTTGTAAGTTGTTTAATCATATCAAATTAGTCCTCAGTTTTCCCCCACATAAGTTGCATTGTGTGTACACCATAACTCATTTTCTTTCATTACAAAAATACGTAGGTGTCTGCATGGACAGAGCCTGAAAAAAATAGTTAAGGGTAGCAAAAATTTAACACAATTACATAGTTGTTTTTTAGTTTGAAATAACTAATTTTAGTTAACTTTTCTACTAAATGCATTAGCTTTTTTTTAACAGTCTCTATTTCATTATAAATATTTCATTTGAGTTGTGTACGGTTCTTACGAAAATAACAACTCGTGTTGATTTCAATGATAAAATAAGTTACATTTACTATATCACTCTTATTAGTGTAGTTGTAGAGATTATTAGTGTAGCTGGTATGAGATATAATAAATAATACTATATTAATCAGAAAAATATTTAATGTTTGTAAAGTAACAATTAGTTAGTTTGAGTCATAGATATATTATTGTAAATGAAACAGTTATAATGATGCCTTATTTTTGTTCTTCGAAAAAAAAAAGTAATCAATTTATCTAAGGTGAATTTTATGGCGTTTTAACAATTTTTTCCTCTTAATAAAAAAAAGTGAAAGATTTAGATGAACCTGACTTATTGGAAAGAGTGAGTAAAAATGTCTTGGATATATGACATAGAAGGAGTGTGTAAATGTAATAACCCCTGAAATTTGTTATGTAGTTAAAATTGCTTTAGAGTAGTGAAAATTGCATTGAAATGAGTAGCATGTTATGAAGTTTTAACATCGTAAATTTGGATAACTAACAGAAGTGCCAAGCTCTGTAGGGAGGTGGATATATAAGTTTCAATATCATATACTCAGAATTTTTTTATCTTTGAGGTGGTTAGTACCCCTAATTCAATGTACTTAGTTCTGTCCATGAGTATCTGTTATGCTACTTATGTGGTAAGAAGAAAGTTTCTCATTTATCATACAATGATAAGTGGTCAACCTTGTTTTTGTCAAGTCAATAAGGATAATAATTCACCCATATTAGGACTTAAATACCTGCATTAAACAAAACAAAAAAACTAAAGGACTAATTTTGTATAATTAAACAACTTAAATGACCATAAGATATATTTTGTCAATTTTCTAATGTGTTACTTGATAGACCTCAAAAGGGTGTTATTTATAATGTATGGTAGGCAAAACCTTTGCTTGATGCTAATAATATCAAGGACGTTGTTGATCCTTCTCTTGGAGGTAACTATGACCAAGGACAAATGGGATGTCTTAGTTTGACTGCATCAATGTGTGTTGAGCAGTCTCCTATTTTACGCCCTCGCATGAGTCAGGTAAATACACAATGAACTATATGGTTGCAGACTTGTTCATTTAATTGAAATTTCGCTTAGCATTATATACCATCATTACAATACAAAAACCATGATCCAAAGTAAAAGGTAAAGAGAATCATATATAATAAAATTGAGATTGATTATATCTTCTTCGATGGGTACAGGTAGTAACACTGCTAAGAGGGGAAAAATCTGTCATGCATGCAAGAGCATGCAGCAAAAGGAGGACTCTCCAAAGAACATATTCAGAAGAGCTACTTGATGCACAAGAATACAACTCAACAAAATATCTAAGAGATCTCAATCGACATAAAAAGATTTTGGGTCTTGAGGTCTAATGATTAAAAGCCTATTATATTTGTTTATTGTTCTAAAACGACTGACATGTAAATGAACTTTGTACACTATTTCACTATTGATTGTTCTAAAATGAATGTAAAACATAGACTATAACTAAATTTATATGGACCAACTTGTATAGTTTTGTTGGCAACGTTACTTCGTTTTATAGTTTTAGGTGTAAAATTCATCAAACAAACTGTCAGAACTGAGCATACAATTCTTAATTTACCATCTATTTGCTAGATTGTAATGAATGAATACAACTAGTGACTAAATTTTTACACTTTCTTAACAACAACAAAACTGACTTCTATTTTATTACAAAGAAATACTCATCTCATTTCATCATCAACGTTATCAGCAATACAAGAATGAATGACATCAAAATAATGAGAACTAGGTTGATGTATTACCACCTTTAAAAGGAATGAGCCACCATATTGGACTATTGGCTTGTCTCAAATAAAATTAACCTCGTCGTTTTGTTCACTACCTAACATTAAAACAACTTCTAAAAATGATATATTATACAAGCACTATAAAGATTTAAGCTTGAACAAATAAACCGAAATTGAGTTTTTTTTATTTCAAATTTATAAGGGCACATGTTAACATGACCTAATTTATAATGATCTATATTAATTATTCAAAAGGTATTCACAAATATTCATAAGCCAAAAAATGTCATGAATATTATATGTTATGTTAATAGGCAGAAAAAGTCATCCTTAAAAAAAAGGGAGAAAATGTCATAAATATTATACATTAAGTTATATGTGTATATTAAATCATTTAATTAATATTAAAATAACATTAATATTTTTTGCGAAATGGGTAGGTATGGGGAGGTGGGAGGACGGTTGAATAAGGGTGGGATGCACATGTCTTCTTGATGGAAGGATTTGTTCGGTGTGCGTACAAGGGTTGATTTAGGGGTGGACATGTGGTTTGACAATAATTTGTGAAAGTCAGTAGGAAATGATGCTAATACCTAATTTTATATGGATCCATGGTTAGTTGATGTCCCTCTCTATGTTAGATTTCACAAGTTATTTGAATTAACTGACAACCCTTTGAAGTCAGTTGCTGACATGTTTGGGCTGGGTGGGGGGAGGAAGGAGGTGCTTAAAAGTGGTGGTGGAGATTGTTTGCGTGAGAGGATGATATGTTAGGGAAGTGTGTTTGCTATGCTGCTTGATGTTATTTTACATGTTGATTTGGTAGTCGTTGGGGGGCAATGGCAATTGGATCCTACTAAAGGTTACATTGTCATGGGTGTTTATCATTTGTTATCAACAACAAGCCAAACCATTCATTCCACATTGTCAGACATTTTGTGTCATAAGAAAGCTCATTTGAAAGTTATAGTGTTTACTTTGTACCTCCTTCATAACATGATCCCAACAAAATACAATTTTTTTCCAGCGCAGAATCCTTCTACAAAACTCCCAATTATGGGTGGCGAATGTGGTGCGGTTGAATCAGCGGACCATCACTTCTTGGAGTGTCCATTTTTCGATTCAGTTCGACATCTCATTAGAAAACTTGATTGGTATGTTCTTGGCAAATTCACATTATATGCAGGATCACTTTATTCATTTTAACGTAAAATCCCTTCGATTTATCTATACTTAATTTGGTTTGCTTGTGTTTGGATGATCTAGAAAGAAAAAAGCAATAGAATCTTTAATAACAAGGTTGACTCTTTACAACAATTCTTGGATAGAATTAAGCCTTTTTTTTTTTGTGTGGTTAAAAGCAAATAACACTGCTTTTGTTTTTGTCTTCCACAACCATTCGTTTATCCTCTAGTTTGCTTAGGTTTTGACTTGTAAAATAGGATTTGTATCCACAACAGCCGATATGTCTGCAGTTGTTTCTGTAGCATCATTATTAACCGTTCGATTCATCGAACGATTAAGAAAATTTAACATTACAACTGTTGCATAGGTTGGTGTCTTAATTACTGTATTACTCGTTCACTTTCACACTATTATGACACGTTCACATATGTGATCCCACGTCAAATTTCAATTGATTTATACCTCTCTGCCCTTCAATTCATATTCTTCAAACTGCTGCTACTTTTTTTCTTCTACGACATCCAAGTGCCTTTTTCATGGCAATATCTTCCTATTTTAACTTCTTCAATTAAAATTCATCACTAATCTTTTACAAAACCTTAACAAACCAGAAATCAAATTGAAGTGGTGGATGATTTTACGGAGAAAAAAAAAATGAATGTGAAATGAGTGTTAAAGTGCACAAATGAAGCCAAAAAAATGTTTTTAGAAATCAAATTTATCGTGCCCTTGACAAAAGGAAGAGACTAGCTACTGAAATCCTGTGACGAAATGGTTAACATAGGAGGAAAGATTGGGGTTTTTTCCTGATCATTTAGGGTTTTGGATTGATTGGGTCGCTGTCAAAATCAAAGTTGTTGAGGGAAAACATAAGATTTAATTTCTGAGAGTTGGATTTCTCATGATTGGAATTAATCTCTGAAATGCATAGATTAGAAAGAAAAAAATACGATTAACAACTACGTGGATGAAAGAAGGCACCAAAAAACTTGTAAGTGAACGTGTAATAAATCATATGAGAGAGAATATCGTTAGATGGATCTAAAGGCTAAGAATGTGCTGCAGAAACAGCGGTAGACACATTAGCTGCTGAGGATCCATTTCGATAATTTAACCCATTCCTTATTGGTTTAGATGAGTTTGTAATTATTCTCTGAACTATTAGTCTTATGCTGCTCAGAATGCTTCTTTTACATTAATATATTTTATTTTGGCTCGTTAAAACAAATAACATATTAATTTTTTTAGAGAATTAAAATAATATAAAAAAATTTAAATTAGGAGAAAGATGTGAGCATTATTTGGATAAAATAAAAATAGGCTTAATTGCAGTTTTAGCCCCCTAACTTTCCCAAAGTTGCGGTTTTGGCCCCTAAGAAAAAAACTACAAAACAACCCTCTAAGTTTTGCAACTGTAGCAGTTTTGGCCCTCCAAGGCAAAAAAATAAAATAAAATAACACGTGGCACCTCACTTAGGGTGCCACGTCAGCGTAGACGAGTCAATATCAGCCTTGGGGGCCAAAACTACTACAGTTGCAAAACTTAGGGGGCTGTTTGTAGTTTTTTTCGTAGGGGCCAAAATCGCAACTTTGGAAAAATTAAGGGGTTAAAACTGCAATTGTATTGTACTATTTATTTAATAAAAAAAATTAGGAGTGGACAATTTCGAATAGAATTCATAATCACATAATATTTTTTTAAGGATGATCTTATAATTATTTGAAAAATATGATAAATGACAATACAATAATTTCCTCTAAAAAAACAATACGATAATTTATGTTATAAAAATAACATAATATGATAATTAAATACATTTTTTTTAATCATTAAAACTGAGTATTTAACCCTTGTCTCACAAACTCACCAAAAAAAGAACTTGTCTCATATATGGTTTCGTTTTACTATAAAATAAAAACCTGTTTGGTCATAAAAATCGAAAATAAATAAATTCCCACGGTTTGTTGCGTGAAAAAAGAAAAGGTTGAATAGGAAAAGAAAAGGATTCACTCACGTTAGATTTGCATCCACTCTAACTCCACCTCAATCATTATCATTTTCTTGGTGAACAAGTACAGGTTGTATTGTAAGTGCAATTCAAAATTAGTATTTTATTTTGTGAGGCATCTACATTAAGATATTCCCCTTGCTTGCTTGTCGTTTCTAATCAATATTTCTATATGCCTTGTGCCCTTGTTTTTTTTTTATTATTCCTCTAACTCTTTTTCTTCCTTCATAATCATCATATATACTGCTACCTTATCAAAATCCTCCCCATATAACCCCATTATGCCCCCAGTTTCATTATCCTTAAAATCAAAAATAAAATACGGCACGACACCCACGTGCCTGCCACATACAATGTCCATCCTGCCCTTTCAATCATCAACCAATGATTTGCTTAAAAGCATGAAAACTATCCCCACCAAACATGAAGTCAGATTCTCTGTTGCCAAAATTTTGACACAGGGTTCATTCCTTCTTCTTTGATTAGGATTAGTCGGTTCAAATTTTAATATTGATTTCAATTTGTAAGTATAAAAAAATCTCCATTTAAAGTTTAAATTGTTTGATCATGATCCAATAATTACAGATGTATTGACTGCATGAATGCATCAAAACTAAACAACAATAATAAAGAATGATCCCTAATAATTCATAAGAAACTAAAAATTTAGTCACTTACTTTGAAATTTGATTAAGCTCAATCGTCTATGACACACGTTTATATAGTCAGTGATTGTCTGATGATATATTTTCATTTTTAAGATAGATAAATAAAACATTCTGGATCCGAACTCCAACCCTATTCTATATACACACAAAAACAAATTTTAATTTATTTTAACAATTAAATTATCAAATTAATGATCATGATCATGTGATCTTAATCATACGGTCGTGTAATTATTAACTGTCTAGATGTGTACAATTTGTGACCACACAAAATCATTGTCCCGTCATATCACAGTCACACCAAAGTACCAACCCCGTGTATTGACTATTTATGATGAAATTATTTAAAAATAAGAGGCTTGCGTGAGGGGTTTGATGGTAATTGTCAATGGTGGAGCGAAGTCGAAGTTTGAAAATATTTTGAGAGGACAGAAACGACATTATCGAAAATGTGAGGGGACCTAAATGACAATTAACGAAAACAAGACTTGTGATTAGCACCAAAGCATAGCAGAATCGCGGCACTGCCTCAAAACTCAAAATCATCACAACCGTCTTCGTTAAGGTCAAATTCTCTTCAACCACCACAACTCAAATAACCGAACACCGTCGTTTTCTATCGCCGCCGTGCACGGCCAACTCCGTCGTCTCCAACTCTTATGCAAAATCCGATCGACTGCGTTCCGCGACTCTCGTCGTCGGCAGGGACGGAATTCCCGGTCACTCACCGGTGGTGGCCTTTGAAAAATCGTTTAGATGAAGAAGCAAGGAAAGAACAACAACGGTTCCAAGAGCAATGGATTCGTTCCTTCTTCTTTCAAGTTCATTTCGTCTTGCATTAAGACGGCTTCCTCCGGCGTCCGAACTGCCGGCGCCTCCGTCGCTGCTTCTATCTCCGGCGATGGAATCGATCAGAAAGATCAGGTTGCATTTAATTTTTGATTTTTTTTTTGTTGTTGATTTTTTGATATTTGACTTGTCAATGTTGTTTAGAAATAGGAAGTGATATACACGTGAATTTTGATGAATAATTTTAGTTTAGCGAAAACTTGCTAATTCTAGGTTTTGAGTGCAGAAACGTTGTTCTTATTTACGAACTGCTGAGTACTGTATGAAACTATCGGTTTATCGTTATTTCTTATGTTTTAAATTAAATATTTAATTTAGGTTAATTTTGGATTATTGAATGAAGTTGAAGATGTAATCCACTTGTTTCTGATAAACAATGTTCATTTCTCTAAGAATAAAATAGAATATTTGTTTAGTTATTTTTCGCCGTTTCGGACCAGAATTAATGTGATATTGATTACTTCGATGATGATGGAGTAGTTAAACAAGGATCCAACTCCTCTTGAGGGAGTAAAGTAAGCAATCTCAAAGGTTGATGAATGAGTCAACAATTAATATTACATGCACTTGTGTGGCAATGGAGTATGGAGAAACTATTTTGTTCAAAGATATAGATGTGCAAATGATGTGCGAAGACAGTTGGCAGTTTTTAATTGTATTATCATTTACCCTCCTTCATGTTTTCCAACAAAAGCGGTACTCGTAGAGTATTGCTATATGTCTCATAACTGTCCATACATCTTATTATTTTAGACCAGAATTAATGTGAGACTTGTTTGTTTGATGATGGAATAGTTAGACAATCCAACTCCTCTTTAGGGAGTTAAGTAAGTTATTTAAAAAGTTGGTGGATAAATCAAAGGTTGAGATTAGGTGGAATTGCATGACAGTAGAGTATTGTTGATTGATATGTCATGTAATTGTCAATGTGTGCAATAGAGTACTGCATATGTGGTACTCTTAAGAAGCATTGATTATGGTGTGATATCTGTCACAAAATATTTTACTGACCCCAGACTGTAGCAGTGGACTTGTATTTTGGTGCAATAGAGAACTGTGGTGAAGTTATTTTTTATAAACTGAGATGTCAGAATTGTTGACATCTATTGTTTGTCAAGCAGGTGCTTTGGGCTTGCTTTGACAGGCTAGAGCTCGATCCGTCTTCTTTCAAACATGTACTCCTACTTGGTTATTCCAATGGATTTCAAGTTCTCGATGTGGAAGATGCCTCTAATATCAGGGAGCTTGTCTCAAAACGTGATGATCCAGTTTCGTTTTTACAGATGCAGCCTGTCCCTACAAAATCAGAGGGCTGTGAAGGATTTAGAGCATCACATCCTTTACTCTTGGTTGTTGCATGTGATAAATCAAAGATACCTGGTACAGTGCAAAATGTCAGAGATGGCCACAATGAAGCTCAGGCTGAAAATATTATCAACTCAGCTACAACGGTTAGATTCTACTCACTAAGGTCCCATACCTATGTTCATGCTCTAAGATTCCGTTCAACTGTCTGCATGGTTAGATGCAGTCCTCAAATAGTCGCTGTGGGTCTTGCTACTCAAGTAAGTTTTTGAGTCAAGTATGTTAGCAATTTGTTTTTAGGACCTATATTTTTTCGACGTTATCTTATTGAGCAAATTGAGTTTATAATTGTTCAGTTAACATTGGTATGGTTTTACCAATTTCCTCCATTGGGTAGCAAGTTTTCAGGACACTGATACTTCATGAGGCCAAATGGATCACTTACATGTTCTTTTTATAAATAAAATCGTAACAAACAGTGACTTAGTTTGTTATTGACATAACTTATACCTGGCTAATTTGTTATTTTGATTTTTAATTTGCTTGCAGATATACTGTTTTGATGCTCTTACTCTTGAGAATAAATTCAGTGTTCTCACTTATCCTGTGCCTCAGTTGGGTGGGCAAGGAATGGTTGGGGTTAATATTGGCTATGGTCCGATGGCTGTAGGGCCACGGTGGTTAGCTTATGCCTCCAACAACCCATTGTTGTCAAACACAAGTCGCTTAAGTCCTCAAAGTCTGACTCCTCCTGCTGGCAGCCCATCAACATCACCAAGCAGCGGAAACCTGGTAGCCCGATATGCTATGGAATCTAGCAAGCATTTGGCTTCTGGGCTGATCAGTCTTAGTGATATGGGCTACAAAACACTGTCTAAATATTATCAAGATCTAATGCCTGATGGATCCAGTTCCCCTGTATCACCGAATTCAGGCTGGAAAGTTAGTCGATTTGCTTCAAATTCTACAGAAACAGATACGGCTGGAGTGGTGAGTATTCTATTTAATGACAACGTAACATATTATATTTGATTTCCTTTTGCAATATTTCTGGACAGCTGACCAGATAATTTCTTTTTTAAAAGTAATATTGGCATCTGTATTACAATTTACATGAGATCATCTATTGGTTCAGCTTAGCCATAGAAGATGGATTTTTTAAGGTAGATGATAGTTTATGTCAGTAGCAACTGGAAAATAATCATTCCATATGGTATTCACGTTGACTACTGTTACTAATTTTTTGCAGGTTGTTGTCAAGGATTTTGTTTCTAGAGCGGTTGTGGCACAATTTAGGGCCCATACTAGTCCTATATCTGCGCTATGTTTTGATCAGAGTGGAACACTTCTAGTTACAGCCTCAATTCATGGTAATAACATCAACATATTTCGAATTATGCCTTCCTACTCAAAGAAAGGATCGGGTTCTCAAAGCAATGATTGGAGTTGTTCTCATGTGCACCTTTACAAGCTCCACCGTGGCATGACATCTGCAGTATGCTGTTATTCTTCGTTTCTTTAAGGCCTAAATGTTTATAGCTTAAATTTGATCAACTGTTTCACACCATCATCTAATGATGTCTTGAACATCAATATAAAATTAACCTTCCTAGGTAGTGGTTTTATTGGTCAAACTTCTTTATGGATTTAGCAAGATATGGTTAAATGATGGTATAAATAACGGGAGATCAAAATTAAGTCCTTATTTTTCTATAATTGCAAAGGTTTTACTCAATCATGTATGTTATACAGGTAATACAAGATATTTGTTTTAGTCATTACAGTCAGTGGGTTGCCGTCATTTCCTCCAAGGGAACTTGTCATATTTTTGTCCTTTCCCCTTTTGGCGGCGAGACAGTTCTTAAGATACACAATCAGGACACAGAAGGACCTGTTCTTTTGCCGGTTTTTCCTCTACCATGGTGGTTCACTCCACATTTTACTGTAAACCAGCATCAACAGCTTTGCCACCCACCCCAACCTCCTGCTTTTCTTTCTGTGGTTAGCAGAATAAAAAATGTTAATGCTGGATGGCTCAATACGGTTAGTAATGTTACATCTTCTGCAGCAGGGAAAGTCTCAGTTCCATCTGGTGCTGTTTCTGCTGTCTTTCATAGTTCTGTTCCTCCTGATTCGCACAATGCATACGCAAAAGTTCATGCCATGGAACACTTGCTGGTTTATACTCCTTCTGGTCACTTAATTCAGTATAACCTACTACCGTCATTGATGGCAGAGCCAAATGAAACTGCTTCAAGAACAGCTCAAGTTCCTTCGCCACAGATACAAGAAGAAGATTTACGAGTGAAAGTGGAACCTGTTCAATGGTGGGATGTCTGTAGAAGATATGATTGGCAAGAAAAAGAGGTTTATATATCGAGGAGTACACCTGGTGGACTGGAAGCTGCTGAAATGATATTGGATGTTTCAAATTGTGAAAATTATAGTGTTGGGAATGATGATTCCGTAAAACTTAATCAGGATTGTCACGTCTCAAATGCAGAGGTGCATATAAACTCTGGGAGGATACCAATTTGGCAGAAATCTGAGGTATTCATCTGATTTATGCACTGAAGAGTCATGCTTGACTCCTTTCTCGACATTATTATGTTCATTCAATCAGACTATTTCCTTCTCAATTTTTAGGTGTCTTTCTTTGTGATGGGTTCTTTTGAAACTGAAGAGCTGAATACATGTGAACTTTTAACCAATGGGGAGATTGAAATAGAGGATATTCCTCTTAATGAGGTTGAAATAAGACAGAAGGTTTTGTTGCCCGTCTGTGATCATTTCCACAAAATTCAGTCCACTTGGGGTGACAGGTAACAGTTCCTTATCTGCCTTTTTGTTGTTGGGTCCACTGGGATAGTTTTATATTAACTTTCCACTCACATAATTTTCATTCTAAACATGGGAAGCTTTCAATTAAATATCAAGTTCTCAAATTTTTTATAGTGGTGAATATATCGGGACACCTCTTCAAAGGTGTTTAGGATTAATTTTTAGGTGCGCATGGCCTTACGTTCTACATCCTTTGCAGTTTTTAGTTGAAATATGGTTATCTAGTTTACACTTGACTTCTTTTGTTGCTAGGTTTATTTAATTTTTTTGTCATTAAAAACATAGATCTTCTTTATGCTCTACATGGAGATGCTTAATTTGAGTTTATTTAAATCTTATAACTAGGAAATCATGGGAGTTTTTATGTTGTTACTGCCAAGGAACTATTTTATTTTATTATTTTTCCTATGCATTTCCATCTTACTTTTACGTGATTTATATATCAGCATTGCTATTTCCTACGAAATGCAGATTCACGAATTCCACGATACGGTGCAATGCAGTTATAATTAGTATTATTTTAATATTAAAAAAAACATAAAATTGAATGTTAGGTGGAAAACACGGTGGTGTTAGTGCTTTTCTTGTTTTCTGTCGATTTAGTATTCGTGGAAACAAGCATTTCCCTTTATATATATGTCTAATATGAATGGTTTCTTTGTGTTAGAGGCAGTTTAGCCTTTAAAGATTCACTTTTCCTTGTTCCTCTGTTTATTGCTCAATAAAATTTAGACTGGGTGTGATTTTTCAGGAACCATATTTTGGTTCTTATTCATTTAATTTTGCAAGGTTACTTTCATCTTTACCCTCATGATGAAAATTTAAGAACGTTTGCATAGCTGTCCAATTCATTGAAACATGTTCTACAATAATTGTCAGAGGCATTGTTCTGGGAAGATGCTCTAGCTCTTCATCTGATTCACATGCAACTGAAGAGAAGTTGTCAGAAGATGCTGCGATATCCCATCCAAAGTTAACTGTACCTGGCTTTGTGGAAAAAACATATGTTGGTAAGATAAGCAACCCAGTGTGAAAGCTTCTATTTTACTTTTTGAATTACAATATAACTGCTGAAATTATGGGGTTTTAGATAATCAGAGGAGAGAATGAATAAAGACTAATATATGGTTATGGTTGATTGTTATGATACAAAAAGATTTAGCAGTTACCCCTATTTATAGGGCTGGGTACTGGACTCCTAATCCTAATTGAATAGGAAAACATATCAAGATAATAATTAAGTAACATGGAAATTAATCTTAAGATAAGAAAGCAAGCATGAGATGATTCAAGATTATATCAAGATATTTAAGATATTTTTCTTATATTCAAGACTCTCGTCAAGCTAAAACTTACTAAGCTTTAATTTTGTTACAAACAAATTTACCCTTTGAAAATAAAAATTAATGCCAGAACCACAATAACTCATGAACAGTAAACAAACCAAACTGCAAGTGCAAGAATATAAAGTTTATATTATAAGATACTTTTCTTATATTTTATCACTCCCCTAAAGTTAAAGAATACTAAGCTTTTACTCTTGATAGAAACATGCTCTTTGAAAGAGAGACAAGTACCAAACCACAAGTTTCATGAACAACAGGCAAACTCAAACTGCAACCACATTAAGCCAGCACTTACATCCGCCAAAAACCTAGCTGGAACGATTTCAAACCAAACATAAATGATATTGGCCGATGCTTACAGCAGCTGAAGCTATAACTGGATAACCACGACTTAGACTATTGAGTAGCAAAAGCTGACAGAGAACATGTCAAATAACAACTTGGGAAAAAAAGATGTGTGCAAAACCGGACTAAACAAGCAGAAACAACGATAGAGGTAGAAGAATAGGAGGCCTGGCACTGCTGAGATCACTTCAAAAAATCATAATTGGCAGCTTCTGGTGCTGGGGGGAACTCGTTATTTTATTTTTTTAAGATATGGTAGGTGGCAGCATACAATGGGTGGGTCAGACAACAATGGTGGTAGGCACGGCCGTGGTAGATGGTGGCAGCAACAGACAGTTGTTTGACAAAAATGAGCAGAGGTCTGGATATCAAGTACAATCCCAAACTTTCAGGAACTCGACAGCAGAATAATAATGAGACATGACACGGAGGATCAAACCTGGCACAGATACCATATTGAAGTTATTGGTTTTACATAAAAGAAAGAGATAAATAATAAGAGGGTGAATACTATTGATAATATAGTAACTTAGTGCAAAAGACTAAACACTAAACTGTATATGTAGAGATATGAGACTTCTAATTCTAAATAAATAGAAAAATCAGGAAACAAATCATAATAGTAATTAATATAGAAAACAATCCTCTGAGATAATCTAATTCAAAGATACTCTAAGATTATAAACTGATTTTACGAGGAAAATACTATAACATAATATCATGAATCATGATACTATATGATATTTTTCATATCTTATAACTGAAATTATAAGATATGTTTCTTATATCTATCAATAGCTCTTTTTTTACGAGTTCTACAAGCTTGAAACCATATTTTTCTTTATCCGCTAACTTATTATGTAACTAGTTTAAAATTTGAATGCAAGAACAAAAAGGTAGTTGTAGTTATTTTGGAATCACCTGTTTTTATCCTGGAAACTGTTAACACAATTGAGGTTTCAGCAGGTGCCTCAAATTTCTCTGATGGCATAGCTACAAAGGTTAAATCATCAGAACATGGAAAAGTCAGTGACAATTTCAATTCGAGTTTTAGTGGTTCAGATATGAATATGCATGTTACTTGTGAGGAGTCAATACGTGACTCGCCAGACTATGATCAATTTTTTCAAGAGGGTTATTGTAAAGCATCAGTTGACTGTCATGAATCAGCAGAAGTTACTACTGATGTGGATTGTAGCAGCCCCTCTGGCAGGGAGAAATCTGATGAAGATGGTGATAATGATGACATGCTTGGTGATATATTTGACTTCTCCGAGGAAGGTACGAGTCTGAAACAGTTGCCTTTTAATTTTATTAGCACTTTGTGTGTGTGCATGTATGTGGGTATAGCACTTAGAAATGTGTATAAAATAAAAAGAAGGTGTTGAGAACAGTTTATTCATACTTCCCTTAAAATTATAAAATGTCTGTGTTGCAGGTTGATGACTGCTTTGTTTTATGCTTTCTTCCCTCTCTTCAAATTGTTGTAAATTGGTGGTGTAAAGGAATTTAATTAACAAATGCAGGTGATTTCCTTGCAACAAGCTAAATGCTACTGACCATTGATTCAAGGAATTTAATGTTCTTCACTCTCAATATTCGAAGTCCAGTGATTCTTCTGACCTTCTAATTTTCTTGTAAATGATGTATATTGAAATTCATAACTACAGATTATTTGTGTTGCCACTGGGCGGGTTTCTTTATGTTTTAATTATTGTATTATTTATTTCTTTATAGTTTATAGAGTGGAGGAAGGAAAGAACCATGATTATGAAATTGCTCGTTAGTGATGACTCTGCTCTTCTACGTGCTCATTCATATATTATTTATGTATGTCTGCCTACACCATTGTTGGATTCAAGAGATTCGTTTGTCCAGATATATTTAAATAGAGGCAGGATCCGTTGACACCATGTGTAAGTCTTGAGACTTACACCAAATCTCAACTGTTATTATTGAATGATCTAACAACTCATATTATATCAATAATAATAAAGGAAATAAATCACATGATGATTAGAATAGGAAATTATTTATGTGAGCTATTTCTTAATTCATAGTTAATTATTTTCTCTTCTCAAAATATGAAACAGTATGAAACTATATTTCTTTGTTTTGTTGTCGTATGACTTACCTCTGCAATTGCAAACAAATTCTGCAATATTAGTTTGTTAAAAATAATTTTGTGAAAAAAAAAACAAGGGGACCATTTATTCTTTAGGGGAAACAGGACCATTTTTACTCAATATAAAAAAGAATGTTTGTGCCAAAAATTCAAAAAAATAACAAAGAATGTTTATCTTTGACAAGTGTCATTAGTAAAATCATTGTTGTTACATCACCTTAAAATATCTTTTTCTTTTTATTTTGGTGGAATATCAATTCATCGTTACAAATATTATTACAAATGCAGGAGTATTTGTGTATTTTGATGCCATGCAACTTTAGGAAAGTGGTACCTAACCGTTGATGCACAACATTAATATATGTCTAATGTGATACTCTTGATTTTTTGTTAAACAATAATGCTGCTAAAGACCAAGGAAGTGTCAACTGCATGAATACGTAAAACTTGGTCCTTCATTCATACCTTCAAAGAATGTGGTGTGCATGCACATAAACTCAACATGCGCTCTTCAGTTCAGGTCCCCTACCATTGATTCGGAAGAACTTTAGCTTTAATCTGTTCAAATTTTTTTTTTTACTTCAAGCTTTAATCTTTTCATATATAGTACAGTCCATTTCTTTAATCAATTGAATATTTAACGGTCATATATATTTACATTTTTAAGAAACTGTTAATATTCTTATTTTTATAATAAAATATGTTTTATTGTAATTTGTAAAAGGTCATGAATACTAATATCTGTATAAAAATTGTTCCTTAAGAAAAAAAATATGGAGACTTATTTAGTCATTAAGAAAGAAAAATATTAATTTGATCTAAAAAAAATTATTTGTAGGTTAAAATAGCTTCTAAATATGACTAAAATGTTTCTAAGTATCATCTAAAATAGACTAATAAAAGATCACATTGAGACTTTTTTACTTTTGAAAGAGAAAACTAGCGAGAGAGAAATATTACTTCCTATGTCTTATAATGGATTATATATTTGTTCACTTCAGATATATATAGAAAAATTCTTTAAAAAAGAAGATATATATAGAAAAATAACAGTAATTTTACCAAATTACTCTTAAAAAAATTATCAAACTAACTTTATCAAATATATTATTGTAGTAACTCACAAAATATAATTAAAGAATATAGTTGAAAAACTTTTTACTTTGAAAATTGAAATTGACACCTATCACAAGACATATTTTTACAAATATATCACTCGGTATAGAACATAAATGAGTATATTGTAACTTGAAATAAAAGACGGGGGATTATGGTAGAAAAAGAACGATATAAATATCATATCATATTAATATGAAGGTCATGCTAACCGGTGCTCCCGGGGCACTGGTTAAGCATACAAAAAAAGGAATTTATTACCATAAAAGGAAACTTTGTTGACTTATTTATGGATTAATTACACAATTTTCAATGCAATAATTATTATATAATTTTCCATTTTAGTATCCTTAACCAGTGCTCGGGGACACCGGTTAGCATTTCCCTAATATGAATGATATTAAAGTAAAATATATGAATTTTTTTCCAACCCTTTTGAATTGAAAATACTCCATAATTTGATGGTAAAAGATAAAAATGAAAATTGCAGCGCATGTGCAATATAAATGTTTGATGGTATGTGTCGCTTTCGGAATTTATAAATAGCAGTTATTATTCATGGAAAATGTCATCCAATCAAAATTGAAAGCAACACAATTCAAATGCACATCAAAGAATACCAAAGCAGTACCTTTTACAGATCCAATGAGTCTCCAGGAATAAAGAAACGATATGATCTCCTAATGCTATCTTTGGATTATAGTGAAATGGAATAAAGTGTGATGAATTGAAACAATGTTGATTTTATCTCAGAATTTAATAACAATGTAGACATGTAAAAAATTTGTTAACAGATATCTAATTATATGTCACGAATATCTAACTATTTTATGATATCAGGACATAAATATTAAATTATTTATCTTATACGTTTAAATAAAATGAAATAATTTTTTTCGTATTTAAATTAATATAAAACATGAAACCAAAAAAAATATATTATAAAACAATCCAAAAATTTATAAGGTATAAGAACAAAAGAGGTGAAAGCATAAGCATAAAAATCAGATATGCGCCAAGGAACATATTTTATGGAAGTCTAATCTTATATCATACCAAATTTAGTGTTAATTGACACAAATATTTTCTCTAAAGATAAGATGCATTCTTTTTTTGACAGAAGATAAGTTAGTCTACACTCTCTATTACACAACAACGGTCACTTTTGAGTATATCACACATATTAAGAAAAGATATCAATAAAATAAAGAGAAAGATAAATTTAGAAATTTATCCTTATGTACTATTGGTGTATCATTTTTTTTTCTTCAATAATGTTCCATTCATTGGAAGTGATTATATTCGATACGTGTCCAACACCAAACGTGGGTATATCTTCATTTGAGATTCAAACATTGGTTGGTCAAGTTTTAAAAGTATAACACCTCTAAATCCAACCCTTATTGGTAGCTAGCGCTGTATTTTAATTATCATAAATGTAATAAAAAAAACTTGAAATTGATAAATTCCTTTAAAATAAAACTTGAATTTGATACATATAAATATTTAATTTTAATTTGATAATACAGTTTAAAGAAAGCAATTAATTTATATTAAAAACTAAATGTGACAATATTTTTTTGCAACTTACTACTAATATATTTCCGTCAGGCAGTCTTCTCTCAATTCAGAGATCATTTTGCGGTGTCAGATATAGTAGGCCAGGGTTGAAAATTTAGCTTTTAAAAATTTATCTTATGTGGATGGTAATGGGTTAATCAAACCGTTTTCAGTTGATGAAGTAAAGACTGTAATTTGGGATTGTTGGGATTCTAATCGTTACAAAAGTCCCGGACCAGATGGAGTGCATTTTGGTTTTATTAAAGAGTTTTGGGAAGTTGTGAAAGGGGATATCATGCGTTTCGTTAATGATTTTCACAGGAACGACAAGTTAACAAGAGGTATTAATACTACTTTCATAGCTCTAATTCCTAAGGTGGATAGCCCGCAACGTTTAAATGATTTTCGGCCTATCTCTTTGGTGGGTTGTCTATACAAAATATTGTCGAAAGTGTTAGCAAACCGTCTGAAAATGGTTATGGGGAGTTTGATATCAGAGACTCAGACTGCTTTTGAGAAAGATAGGCAAATCCTTGATGGGATTCTCATTGCTAATGAGGTGGTGGATGAGACCTGCAAAACAAAGAAGGAGTTGATGCTTTTTAAAGTAGATTTTAAGAAGGTGTACGATTCGGTAGATTGGGGTTATCTAGATGCAGTTATGAGTAAAATGGTGTTTCCGGTTTTGTGGAGAAAGTGGATTAAAGAGTGTGTGTCGACAAATACTACTTCAGTTATAGTCAATGGCAGCCCTACAGAAGAGTTTCCTTTAAAAAGGGGGTTGCGACAAGGAGATCCTCTCTCACCTTTTCTTGTTGGCGGCTGAGGGCTTGAATGTCATGATGACATCGATGGTTGAGAACAATTTATTCACTGGTTATGGGGTGGGTCACGCAAATGCCATTGTGGTTTCCCACCTCCAGTTTGCCGTCTATACATTGTTATTAGGTGCTAAGATTTGGGCCAACATAAGAGCTTTACAGACGGTCATGTCCTTGTTTGCGGTGATGACAGGCCTGAAAGTGAATTTCCATAAAAGTTTATTGGTTGGAATTAATATAGCGGATTTTTGGTTAAATGATGCGACGTCTATTTTGCATTGTAAGGTCGGTAAGGTTCCTTTCTTATATCTTAGCCTTTCGATTGGTGGTGACCCTAGAAGACTAGTATTTTGGGACCTTGTTTTGCATACCATTAAATCTAGATTGTTGGGGTGGCAAAGTCGTTTTCTCTCTTTCGGGGGCTGGTTGGTTTTGGTCAAGTCTGCCCTGACCTCTCTGCCTGTCTATGCTCTTTTCTTCTTCAAAGTTCAGTCAGGTATAATCTCTTCCATTGAATCTATTTTTAAAATTTGTTTTGGGCTTGGAGCTACGTTTGTTCTCGAAAGGAATATGGGGGTTTGGGGATGAGGTAGTTGAAGGAATTTAATCTTACTTTGTTAGGAAAGTGGTGTTGGAGGATGTTAGTGGATAGAGGTGGGTTATGGTATAGGTTTTGGTGGCGATATATAGTGAGGAGGTTGAGAGGTTGGAGGTAGGGGCCGAAGTGTTTCTATTTGGTGGAGGGAGATAGCGAAGATTAGGGATGGAATTGGCGTTGATGGGGGGCTGGTTCGCTGATAGGGTGGCGAGGAGGGTAAGAGATGGATCGAATACCTTATTCTGGCATGATAGATAGTTAGGTGATGTTCCGTTGTATAGATGGTTTGACCGTTAATTTGGCTTAGCATTGAATAAGCTAAGTACGATGGCTATTATGTTCACTCTTGGTTGGGAAGTAGGGGGGATGCATGGAGATGGAGGAGACACTTGTGGGCGTGGGAGGAGGAGGAGATGTTAGGCGAGTGTCACCTTTTACTTAACACTTTTGTTGTGCAAATTGATGTTTCTGACAGGTGGCAGTGGCTCCCTGATATTATGGGGGGCTATACAGTGCGCGACGCTTATCAGATTCTAACTTATCAGGCTACCCCTTTAATTGATGTAACGGGAGAGCTCGTTTGGCACAAGCAGGTTTCCTTGAAGGTATCTATTCTTGCTTGGAGATTGCTTCGAGATAGGCTGTCCACTAAAATCAATCTCTTAAGGCGGGGCATTCTTCAACCCGCAGCTATTAGGTGCGTGGCGGGGTGTGGCTTCGACGAATCGGCAACTCACCTGTTTCTCAATTGTGAAATTTTTGGTTCGTTATGGCAGCACATTAGGAATTGGATTGGCATTTCAGGAGTTGATCCGCTTACTCTTCATGATCATTTCTTTCAGTTTACTAACTCTATAGGAATGTCTCGAAAGTGACGGTCTTTTATGCAGCTTCTTTGGCTCATGTGTGTGTGGATAGTTTGGAATGAACGAAACAACAGAATATTCAAGAATATCCAAACTACTATGATAGATCTTATGGAAAAGGTTAAGTATAACTCATTTTGGTGGCTGAAAGCTAACAATGCAAATTTGTTTATGGCACGATTAGATGGTGGTCGGACCCATTACTTTGTTTGGGTATCGGCTAACCTGTTTTATTGTAATTATACAGTGACTGTTTGTTCTTTGGGGTACTTCTTTGGTACACCTTATGCTAAAGAGGATTCATCGCCGTTGTTAATATATTTCATTTTTTATTCTTAAAAAAAATAATTTATCAGAGTATTTCATTTTTTTATTGGACATACAACATTATCTAAAACAAAGTCATGATATTCTCTCATAACTTTTTTTCCCTTTCTCCTGACAGTGAGCCGTGAAGCAAGTGAATTGTGTTACCAAGAAAAAAGAATGTCAATTGTCAAACAAAGAAAAAGAGAAAAGAATGTCGCCTCATATAATTGGCCCCTTCAATTTGTAACTCAATGATATATTTGGCATCAAGACGAGAACGTCAAAATCACAGGGATCTATCATCATTTTACCGAAATTACAAAATGTAATTTTTGTAAAATTACGATTAATCACCATAATTCCGATATATTCATCGTGATATCAAACATATGCACGATGTCTTATGTAAATATGTTTATTTTTTGTTTTGTAGTACTCAAACAACCAAGCATTATGTATCCATTTAACTTTCCTGTATCTGACACCAAATATAACTTTCCTGTATTAGTATTCATCCGGAAATAAGGTCAAATTAGCTTTATTGATTCTCCTTTGTAGTTCAAAAAATAGCAAGTTAATGCTTATTTTTGGCAAGATTCTGTTGGGAAGTGGGAGGTCTAGAGTAGACTTTGGGGAAAATGTGCTATTAAAGGAATTTGAATCTTCTTCCTGCATCCCTCTCCAACAAAGTAAATACATACAATTCACCCATAACCTTGGGTTGAAGTGTGAATTTCTTTCAATTATAATAATAATTTAGTAGTTTGGAGGAGCAACATCACACTAGTAATTAAAATCCTTGATAGAGATTGAAACCACTTGTTCAAGTCCTCAAAATGTTGAATACATGAATGACACCTATTATATACATTTATTTGATCTTTTCTTAATCGATGTAGGCTGGGATGACCCTGAGGGTAGATAGAAGGGACGGCCATCTATGACACCATTTTTTAAAGGAATCAAAAATATTAGATAATGTTTAATTTAGCAAATTTTGCATCGCAAGCATTCCTCGAGGGGACTTGGCATTTATTTTGGCCACAAATATATCCACCACAACTCCTTTATTCCGCAAAATCCAGATTTCACACCCTTCCACTGTTTATGTTTCGTGAGGTGCTCGGGACAAATTCGTTTGCACTATATAGCAGTGCCCATATTATTTTGACTTAATAAATAGTATTATATATATACTTTTTTTTAACTTGTTTTAATTAATTATATTGAAAATGTATTTTTAGAGAAGTTTGATATAAATGAATATTTTACAACAAAAATGCAAGAAGAAAAACATTCGAATAATTAAAAGAGCACAACTTTACTGATTCACCAAAAACATCAAAGATCTTAGGACCGACCCTAAATGTAGGAGTAACTAAACCAATTACACTTGAATTTCAACAACAAAAATAATAAGCCAATAAATAATGCAATAAATAAGATTAAAAAGATAAGCTTATCTTGAGTGGTAAAAAAACAAAGGGGGTACCAACAAGCGATAATTACCAGATGAAAAAGATGGAAAGATGAATGGCATGTGTCATGAGTTTAGATCCAGTCCTCTTATCCTATAATTTAAACTATTATAAAAGGTTAAGCTGTCGTTTAGCAATAAGTTGGTGAGGAAGCAATGAACAGAAGCATAACAAGTGGCTTACTTTAAAAACTCTTTATGTGTTTGCAAAAGAATACTCTTTCTTGTCCCAACAAGCTTAACTCGTAAGGACAATGCATAATACATGTAAGATCTGAGGTTCGAACTCCAGACACGACAAAAAAAAATACTCTCTTTTTATTTTTGAAAAAATATCAGCGACTTATGCCACGGGGACTCATTAGAGATAAGACGTGTTTAGATAGTGTGAGGGGTCCTCATTGAGGTAGCGGAAGTTGATCGCATGATCTTGCGGTAAATCAAATATTTACCAACTAAGCCAATTTTTGTTGACGGAATACCATTTTTTTCTTTTTCTTTTTTTGAAGGAGAATACCATTTTTTTTCTTATTAGTCACTTTTCTAAAAAAAAATTATTCCTATTTAATTCTCTTTTTAAAAGTTTAATGTTATATTAATTCCTATTCTTTTATAAGCATAATTACTGTTTTGTTAATAATATCAGTAAATATTTATTGCAGGGAAAAATAGGTGAAATCAAATACTAAATAGTTAAGATTATTATAAAAAAAAAAGTTATAGAAAGTAATGAAATTTTTTTTAAGAAAGGAAAGTAATGAAATTTATTAATTGCTTTACAGTACAAAGTTTATAATAAAATAAAACACATATGGTACTTTTTCCTATTTGAGAACAAAAATCACATTATATAAACCTGAGGAAATGTACCTAACCAAGATATTAAGTGACATTGGTTAAAATCTGAGAGTAGTAGTGATGGATGGTATGGTTCAGCTGCAGGAGCAACTTTTTGGTTATACTGATTCCCTATTCCATGAGGTAATTAACTTAATCATATTCTGCTTAAGTACAATTGGCATTACATTACAGTGAAGTAGAGACAAAAGCCTCATAATTAAGCTATGTTAATTTCTTGTATTACTCACTAGTACTATTATTTTCCTTTTGTCTTTGATTGAAAAGGGATTTCTAGATGATCAATTCAACCAGCTTGAGCAACTTCAAGATGAAAAAAATCCAGATTTTGTTGTTCAAGTGGTCACTCTCTTTTTTGATGATGCAGAAAGGCTTCTTAATGAGCTAACAAAAGCACTGTAAGGACACAATTAAGTTTACAATTTTTTTTTTCTATGTCTTTAAACTTAACATTTCACATTTCAATGTTGATGCTTCTCAAACAGAAGCCAAGAAAAAATTGATTTTAAGAGAATGGATGCTCATGTTCACCAATTGAAAGGTAGCAGCTCCAGGTAATAATTCTTTATAACTAGTATATAACAAAATTTTGATGGGTAGAAAAAACACAAATTCAGATTGTCTACAATTTTTAATACCCGCTTTTATACGGTCGGCACATCAAGGGTTGTTGATTCTAGATCAAATATTTCAAATTTCAATACGATTGGAATTTTAAATTTAAACCATCCAATGTGCAGATTGTGTGAATGCGGGTGATTGTTGACCGCATACAATCCGAATTCAAAAAACACTAACTGACCTGTATATTATTGAGAGTTGTGAAATCTTTTCGTCTACTTTTTCTCAATCTTATTTACCTTTGTCTCTTTTTTTTTTTTTTTTTGAATGATAAATGTTAGTACTATATATTAGTGTTATTTACTCTTGTATTTTTATGTGATGTTTTTACAACTATATATTATGATTATGTTATTGGTGAAAATGCAGCATTGGTGCACAGAGAGTTCATAAAGCCTGCATTTCCTTCCGTGACTTTTGCACGGAGCAAAATGTTGAAGGGTAATCATCTTAGCAATTTCATATCAAAATTTATATGAATTTAGTCAAAATATTTCATGTGTCCTAGTTGTGTGAATTGATTTATTTTACATTTTTAACTCTGAAAAATGTTTGTGCGGTGATACTAAGAAAAAGGATTGGTGTTTTAGGTGTTTGAAAAGCTTGCAACAAGTAAAGCATGAGTATTCCTTGGTGAAAAGCAAGCTTCAGACTCTTTTCAAGGTAAGCACGTGATGGGAATTTTGTGTAGCTGTTTGGATGGACTTCTTTGAACTTATCTATTAGCATAAACTATTTGAGAGAGCTTTCATATACTACTTACGACATGTCTCTACTTATTTTTATAAACTCTCGATAATAGTTTATGAAAACAACTAATAATTTGTATGAAAACGGTTTGATTTATTTTAATCTATCTTTATATATGATTGTAGATGGAGGAGGAGCTTTTGGCCTCACGCTTATCAGATCTCAAAGTAGTGTGATATAAGAGGCACTGGTGTTTGCCACATTTGTGATATGCAAACGGCACTTGGAAAAAACCATCTCTTAAAGTTGTATTTTGAAGTTTTTTATGATTTTGTCCTGTGGATCTTGGTCTAATTTAAACTAGAGTTGATCCATATTTAGTCCAAAAGCAATGTGAATAAAGTACTCATGCTTCTTCTGTGGTTAATTTACAGAAAAATGTGCAATATTCAGTATATCTCTCTCTTTTCTATCTAAACAATGTGATCATATATGACATGCCACACCGATGCTCTATAAACAGCTGAAGTATGGTGTTTGCAATTATAGAGATTGTTAAATTTAGAGAGCAAAGTAGTTTTAGGGGGTCTCTCTATATAAATCTAAGATCCCTACAATTGCAACACCATATTACAACACAATATATTGTAATCCTAGAAGATCCAAACACCTATAACTTAATATAGTATAGTTGTTATCTTTTTTTTCTTCTTTCTAAGTCCTCCCCACTTTTACTCCCATAAACTACCAAGTACCAAATAGACTCCTAGTACTTAATTAAGATATTAGGTCACCTGCCAACTATATCCCCTATCATGTTGGTAACACAAGGGTAATTTATTCAGCGTTCCATTACATAAGCGGTCTAGGTCCCCCATATATGTAATGTGATATAGCATGTACAAAATGTGAGTAACCCAAAATCCAAATTGCAAATTTGAACATATTAAAAGTAATTCAATAAGTTAGGTGTTTTTTATTAGATAGTTTTTTTTTTTTATAATAAAATGTATGTAGGAATGATTAATGAACAATGAACTACATTCAATGAATAGGGATGTACTAGTATTTTACAAGGTCAACTTCCAGATATACTTAATTGAGTGAAATTTCTCCTGGTCAACAGATCATTTGCCAGTTAGCTAGCTGTAAATGTAATGTGTTAAATGAGTAATGACAGGGTATAGCTAATGATATAGTTTACGCCTAAGTAACAGTTTACTAACAACATGTTGTATTAATCAATTACTTCGTTTTACTAAAACGTACTCATATAGCAATATAGTATTGTCCAATGTTTGCTAACAAGATTAGTAGTGATCACATTGCCACCTTGATATTACAAATTACAAACAATTGTGTATAAATCTGAGCGTTCAAGTTTAACTATTTTTTTTAGAAACAACAAATATTATTATAAGCAGCCATATCACAAGAAGTAACAATGATGTTAGTAGTTTATAGTTGCTATCATAAAGAATCATGAAATCAAATCATAGGAAAGAAGATCAAAATGATCAACAAGAAAGCAAGTATAAGACCACTCATGAGGAAGATACTTATAGAGATTCGTATGAAATAAATATATATTGATAAAAGATAATAAAAATGGTAAATGAGTGCTCTTGTATACAGAGATTAGTTGGAGTAACTAACTATAACCAACTATTAACTCTAGTTAACCTATCAACTATTTATAGTTGATTATTCATATTGTAATAGGTATTACGGTGGATATGTCAGAATCATAGTGATACCAAACATACATTGAAAAAACTTTTAAAATTGTTTTCACGTCTTACCTAAGGAGTTCCGTATTGCAAAGTTTTGATGTGATTGCAAAGGCCTCCAAAATTCTTATATTTTTGTTTAAAAAGCTAAGTTAGTCAATCTAAATTGACATCAGAAAAAATCGAACATAAGACTTTGAAGAGGAACACACTTCAAGATCTTAAGCGAACAACACCCGATTAAATCAAGTAGGTTTCAAAATTCTTATATTGTCGTGGCAATTACAGTATTTTGCTCAACTTATGCGGAATCTTTGAAATATTAATTAGTAGCATATAGGGGGAGTATGCATGTAAGATTAATATAAGCACAAGTGCATGATGTAAAAGAGCAATGTAGGAGGCTACAATGCCCCATGCAATGAAGACATATATAAATTGGATTCTTTTTTAATTGGTCTTGTAACAGCCACGTGTTCCTAAGAGAGTTAAACGTGGGCGTCTATGTCAAATCAAATCATATCCAACAACTGACAATCTCTAGGCAGCATCTCCCTTGTCTGTATGTTTATGTATGTGCTATTTTTCTTGAGGTAGTATTTATGTACTTCTAAAAGTTAAGTACTGAATTCCTGTGTTAAGAATAGCTCAATTATCGAATGTGTAAATATAGTTTGTTTGTTTTTTTCTGTACAGTTTTAGGACATTAAAATATGAATTCATCATTGTAGAGCTAGAGTAACACTCTTGATAGTTGATAATTGATATTAGTGGTGCTTCCGAGTATACATTTTTTAATCAAGTATTGGAATATTGTCACTGATAGGTTGGTTGATAACCGATTAGGATTCACTTGAGTTAATAATTCTTGTAGTCAATGCAGTTAATCCATCCAAGATGGAGTTTACATTTTAATTTCGACAAATGAAAAATTCAACTTCATCTGCCTCATCTATCTATATCAATGCTGGAAATACTTGTGGTACAGCCACAATTGGTGAACAAAGTAGGAAGCAACATTATGTGCATGCAACATTATGTGTTGGCTGGCAGTAGCTTGTTTTGGACAATAAAGCTCATTCCTGTGTTAAGAATAGCTCAATTATTGAAAAGTCAAGTACAATATAATTGTTTTGGACTAGACCAAGGTTCAATCCAACAAAATAAGCTTTATTGTCTATAGCAACACAAGAAATCAATTGTCATTATCAAATCATGACCCTTTAATGCGAATTAGATGGTAATATATAAATCATGTCGGGATCCACTCTATAAAGTAATTGTCACGTAACCATTATTTCCTACACGTCTCCTATAAAAGGACATTGAACTTTGGTTAAAGGTATATTCTCAACTCTAATCAAACCTTTAGACTCTCCTAAAATTCTCATTGACTTGAACGTTAGAGTCCTTACAATTATAACACCCATTTGAGAAGCAGGCAATGTCCTCCACCGCCTCCATTCAACTTTGGTTGTTGCCTCATGTCCACTTTCGATAATTTGTGTTGTCTCTAAGAAATGAGGTCTAAGCCACATATGATGGCTAATAAACGCCTTACCCCTTTCGCTTCTGTTGAGGGCTAATGTTCCGGTACACCTAAAAGTCCTACATTGTTTGCGATCCGAGGTTAAAGGTAGTTTAAAAACAACATCTGCACTCTTCAATACAACAAGACATCTTTTATAGAAGATAAAACTGTGAGAGCTCACACACAAGACCCAAAGTAGGCACAATACTATAAAAATGTAGTATTGTGGACTTTAGGTTGGAGCATTGATGTTGTTTGTGAAAAACAAGGTGTAAGCAAGACTCACACGATAGCTGACAAACTCTTTAGTCCCCTAGCCTCGATTGGGGCCTATTGTTCTGTTACACTAAACAATCTTACATTGATTAAAAGTCGAAATTAAGAATGGTTTATATACAAAATTCATACTCCTCAACCTAGCAAGATGTCTTTTACTAAGGACAACAAAAATCAAGGAAGCTCACAGAAGATCAAAGCAAACAATACTTTAGAAATATAATGTTGTGGACATGAATTATTAAATTGTGGTACCAAACATTACGCACAAACTGTGGTACCACGGTGATTTTAACAAATTGTGGTACCAAACATTGATTTAATTGGAATTTTATGTAACACTGTTTGTAAATTCTATGATAGACTTCCATCTTGACATCGAAGTCTAACAAGACTGACATCTAATCTCCTTTATCCATCGAATTTAATTGTTTACCATTTCCCTATATCAAATTTGGTACTCCCAACTTCGCAACATTTAACACACATTACGCACAAACTCCATGCATTAGAGAACTCCAGATTCCAGTGGTTTAGTTGTGACATGATTTCTTTACTTTTAACAAATTTTTAATTTATACACATAATACCTACCTGCTTTACACAAGTATATACCCTAGTATACACATTGAAACTAATGCTTTGCTAGCATTTCAAAACATACACACCTGACACTATCATATAAATAAATAAAATTAATCATATGGTCTTTTATCTTAGTTTTTGTTTCAAGTTAGTGATGTGTGTCATTTTTACTGTATCAAAATAGTGATAGACAGACTTTATCTTTATTTATAATTTCCTTAAGTTTTTTTTTTCTTTTTTACAAAATCATTTTTAAGTTAAATATTTGATTACCTGGGTGTTAAATGATACTTGTATACTATACAAAGAATCCTTCATCATTCAACACCCAAGTTGAACACAAAGAGACGAGAACCTTAGATGAAAATAAAATGAATTACAGTAATTTTGATGTTATTTTGGTGGGTTGGTGATAAAAAAAATAAAAATAATTGTTGAAATACTTCATGTAATGAACATGAAGTTCTGAAATAGTTCCTGTAAAAATAAAACATAGGTAATATCTTTATAATTTGACTTTCTTTTTTAGTCATCTAACAACTTAGTCACTCATAAAAAGTTGGCGTGACAGAGAATTTTGACTTGCGGCAACCTACACATGGATTTTTTGATGATGTGATAAAAAAAATATTGCCTCAAAATTTATTTATATTTTTTTCATAATTTATTTTACCTCCTCTTTTTTGTCAAGATTAATTGCGGGTTGAAATTAAAAAAAAATTCACTATCTTTTCCTTATAAACAAAAAAAAAATCCAGAAAAGTAACCCAGAATTTGAATTTTTTTTCATCATTTTTTTCAGAAATGTTTAAGCCGTTAAAATAAGGCCTCCTATATGAAATTAAAGTTTTTCAACAAAGGACAGATTAATTATAAATTTTTAAAGCATTAAAAACTCAAAAAGCAAAACAATGGAAACCTCGACATAAAATTGAATTTTGAGTTGGTTTTTTTTTTTTTTTTGCAGA